>Ga0181604_10000002_pt1 | contig 240550 bp, 235 predicted proteins | sample 041ome_12_FD_148663 | JGI IMG/M metagenome (GOLD analysis project Ga0181604, IMG submission 148663) | Coastal salt marsh microbial communities from the Groves Creek Marsh, Skidaway Island, Georgia - 041410US metaG (spades assembly) | ecosystem: Environmental > Aquatic > Marine > Intertidal...
CAATCCTTTGCAGTAGATTTCTTTATCCTGTTTTAGGGGGTGGTTGTGTGGGGTTTGTGTGGATACGTGATGGGTGAAAATCTCAAACTTCTCAGGCACTCCTATCCCAAACACAGGGGCATGGGTTTTAGAAAATGGTTTTTCTATTGGAACAGGGGATGAGATTTGATATGTAATCCATTCTTTATATCTATCTTAGAGGTATTATTAACCATAAATCAATTAAAATGAAGAAAGCTATTTATCTTTTTGCCACGTTTATATTTTTATCATGTGCTCAAAAAACTGAACAAAAAGATACCTCCTACGGAATAATTAAAAACGAAGACGAAAAATCTAAAGTAATTGAAATGCTTGCTGATTCTTATTTAGCAGGTAATTTTGATATTGCAAGAGATTATTTTACACCAGAAAGTCAGCACTTTTTTAACGACTTAGTATATGATGTAGATGGTATTATCGAAGGCTATAACTTTCATTCTGTATTATTTAATGATATTAAGCATAATGACAGAAAAATATATACAGGGTATATGTCAGACGGTAAAATTCAGACCTTTCACGACTTTATTTGGTCTGCGAAATCAAAAATAAGTGGTAAAGAATATTTTTATCCATGCCACTGTAGATGGGAATGGGAAGGTGACAAAATAAACAAAACCAGCTGCTATGTAGACCCAGCTGCAATTTTTGCTGAGGTAGCACTTTATCAAGAACAAAATCAATGATATTCTAATTAAAAATTATATAATTCATATGCCCTCCCAAGTGGAGGGTTTTTCTTTTACATCTATTCTTTATACCTTAGAGATATTATTAACCATAAATCAATTAAAATGAACTTTGATCGCAGAAACTTTTTTACTTCTATTGCCTTAGGTGTTGGAGCAACAGCATTTCCCAATTTTATTAAAGACTTTGATAAACTTAAACCTGTCAATATTCCAAGTCAATTAAACGACACAATGGTTTCCGAATGGTTTAAAAATATAAAAGGTGAACACAGAGTTGTTTATGATGGAAGTCAGCCGCATAATACTTTACCGATTACATGGAACTGGGCATTTTTAGAGTCCAATAATTCTGTTGGTGTTGAAGATTCTAATATGACTGCTATGACAGTTTTAAGGCATTCAGGTATCGTCTTTGCCTTTAATTCGAACGTATGGAATAAATTTAAACTTGGTGAACTTGTGTCTTTTAATGATAACAAAACAGGCAAACCCTCTTTAAGAAATACAGTTTATGAGCCTGAATTAGGAGATATGCCTCTCCCCCCAATACAGGGAATTAAGGACTTACAAAAAAGAGGATCGTTGTTCTGTGTTTGTGATTTAGCTACAAAAGTTTATGGGTCTGCTGTAGCAAATAAAATGAATTTAGATCCAGATTTAGTATATAAGGAAATGGTGGATGGAATTTTACCTGGAATTCAACTCGTTCCGTCAGGAGTCTGGGCATTGGGTAGAGCACAAAATGAAAATTGCGCCTATATTTTTGCAGGCTAAATTGAAATTATTCAAATAGATTTTATGGAAAAAACTTCTTTTTTTAAAAGAATAGATCCTATCTCAAAATTGATAGAAATGCTTATTTTTTTTTCTGCAATAAGCTTAGGATTTATTGTTGAAAATTATAGAGAAGATTACTCCGAAAAAAAAAATTCAGAGAAACTAATTTCATCACTCTTAATAGATTTAAAAGGTGATTTAAAACGATTTGACGAATTTACTGAGTTGCGAAGATCCTTAATAAACGATGTATATCATTTTATTGATGATATTGAAAAAAATGGCTTGAACAATTACAATATAGAACAACAAATTCTATTTGCTAAAGCTATTTTTAATTGGACTTATTTTAAGCCTAATATCGCAAATATAGAGCAAATTATTAGCTCAGGAGCATTGCGGTATTTGGGAGAAGATGAACTCATTTATCAAATTGGAATTTTAGAAGCAAGTAATAATTCATTAATTGACAGACAAGAAAGAGAACAGGAATATTTTCTAAATTATTTACAGCCTCTAATGCATAAGTATTACAATTTCAAGTGGTTAAATAAAAATTACATTCGTAATTGGGATTCTTATGAAAATTCGATTAACTTACTGAAAGAAGACGCTAATAAAGAAAGGGAATATATGTTTTGGGAAAAAGATAAAAACCTCGAAAAAAAAATAATTAATTTATTTGAAAATTATGTTTTTATTCTAAGATCAAGTTTTGGAGTTGTATATGATGAGTATTTGAATCAAATAGATAAAACTATACAGCTAATTGAAAAAAAATAATTAGAATTAGGTTTAAAAATGTTTAAATACAAACATTTCAAAGTGGAGGGTTTTTCTTTCACACCAATGGGCACAATCCAAATCCTTCCTAATCCATTGATATCATTGCCTTAAGAGAAGATTCCTGTGTTGTGGTTTTAGGGGGGAGTTGTTTGGGGAAAGTTTGTAGTGTGTTTTGAAAAAAACTCCATTCTCTATATCTTAGAGGTATTATTAACTATAAATCAATTAAAATGAAAAAATTATTTTTCACATTGTTTCTAATCCCCATTATGTCATTTTCTCAAACAATGTTTGCGGATTTTAAAGTAATTGAAAATGAAGATGAGTACATGGAACTTGAAAAACTTTGGAAACCATATCACTTAAAAATGATCGAGGAGGGTAAAATGCAAGCATGGCTTTTATTTAAGGTTAATTCCTTAAATGTAGAAATGGAAAACCCCCCAACCCATGTTACCATAAATGTTTTTAAAGATGCAGAACAACTTAAATCGTATTCAGAAAAATGGAATGAAGCTGAATTTAAAAACATTGTTAAGTCGCGATTCAAAAAGTCATATATAAATAAAGTTTTAGCTAAAAATCCAGTTACAGAAAACAGAAGATATCTTTTAAAATACATTGATCAAACCATTCAGGCTGGTGGATTTTTAAAAGTTGGTGATGTTGTAACAGTTGGGGCTATGATTCAAAAAACAGATGATTATGAAAAGGTAGAGACTCATATATACAAACCTTATATTGAAAGTCAAATTTTAAAAGGTAACCACAGATGGTGGGGACTTACAAAAATTGAAGATAGCAGTGAAAATGCTTTAAAACAATTCACTCATTTCACTTGGAATATACCAATTGAAGGAAAATCTTTTGATGCTTATTTTCTTCAAAACCAATTTGTAAGTGATAAAATGGCTGAAATAGTTAATGGTTCAAGAGATATGCCGATTACTGGTTCAATGGAATTAATTGATAGAAATTAACTTTAAAATAAATCAATTAAGGAATATTGAAGAACTTATGTTTTTAGGAAATAAATTCACCAAAATAAGTCCTTAGTATTCCGCCAATGGATACAATCCAAATCCCTTTAAAAAGCGGATCAAATTGTATATTTCTTATTTTAGATGATTTTTAAAAACAATTCCAATTTAAATGAGTCTGTATTTTCCTGTGGTTTTTGTAAGTGTTTTGTTTTGGGTTATAGCCCATTTTTTAACTAAAGAAAATGCGAAATACCTATTGTCGGGATACAACACGATGTCGGAAGAGGAAAGAAAAAAATTTGATATTGAGCAGTATTTGATCTTGTTTAAAAAGTTTTTCAAGCAACTTTCCTATTACGCTTTTCTCTTTTTTCTCCTCGTCCAGTTTCTTTTTACGGATAAAATGGCCCTAATTGCCTGGAGTATTCTTATTTCTCTAGCTCCTTTATACCTTTTTATAAGGGCAAAAGAATTTAAAATCAAATAAATTGTACATTTAGTAGCTATACTAGAGTATAATTACCAAGCCCATCCTTAAAACAGTAAATATGAAAAATCTAAGTTTATTTCTACTACTCGTAATGGCAGCATGCCAAAGTCCTGCTCCAAAAGAAGTGCCCACGTATGATATTCAAGACCTTTTTGATACTATTAGTATCAGCGGAGGTTATTTTTCTTCCTCAGAAGATCAATTGATTTACAGCAGTAATGAAAGTGGAATTTACAACATTTACGAGGTAGATATTGCCAGCGGGTCCACAGCGCAGTTGACCTCTTCAGATCAAGAATCCTTATTTGTGAGTTCTTACGTTCCCAACAGCTCTGATTTTATTTACTCTGCGGATCAAGGGGGGAATGAAATTAATCATCTGTACCTTCAAAAAAGAGGGGGTGAAACGATTGACCTTACCCCAGGAGAAAATGAGAAAAGCATTTTCTACCAATGGTCACAAGATAATACGGCATTATATTATCTCTCCAACAAACGCGATTCTCGATATTTTGATCTCTACAAAATGAGAATAGACACCTGGGAACCAACCCTTGTTTACGAAAACACAGAAAACCTATCCATTGCCGATATATCAAATAATGAACAATTCTTGTTGTTGTCACAGTCGGTCACCACAAGTGAAAATAAATTTTATTTTGTGGATTTAATGGCGGGTAAAACGGTTGAGATTTCAACTTCCCCGGGAAGTTATTCAAGTGCTGGATTTTCTAATGACAACTCCAGTTTTTATTACATTACGGATGTAGATAAAGAATTTTCTTATCTCAAAAAATACACTCTTGATACAGGCACTGACGCGGTGGTTTATGAAACCGACTGGGATGTGATGTACAGTTATTTGAGTAAAAACGAAACCTATCGAATCATAGGGATAAACGAAGACGGTAAAAATGTAATTCGTGTGTTTGATACCCAAACCAATGAAGCCGTAAGCCTGCCCGATTTTGATGGGGGAGATATTACCAGCATTTCGTTTTCTGAACAAGAAAATAAAATCCGCGTAAGCGTAGGGTCTTCTAAAATGCCTAACGATTTATTTGTTTACAATTTAGAAGATCAATCCGTTCGAAAGCTAACCAACAGTTTAAATCCGGCTGTTGATGCCAGCCATTTGGTTGAAGCTGAGGTTATTCGGTACCCTTCTTTTGATGGACTTGACATTCCCGCTATTTATTACAAACCCTTAACTGCATCCAGTCAAAATAAAGTTCCCGCTTTGGTGTGGGTTCATGGCGGTCCGGGGGGGCAGTCACGGGCAAATTTCAATCCCTTAATTCAGTACCTCACCAATAATGGCTATGCTGTTTTAGCGGTCAACAACAGAGGGAGTAGCGGCTACGGGAAGACATTTTATAAAATGGATGATAAAAATCACGGAGAAAAAGATTTGCAAGATTGTGTTTGGGGTAAAAAATGGCTGCAAGAACAAGCCGATATCGACCCTGAAAAAATTGGTATAATCGGGGGAAGCTACGGGGGCTATATGACCATGGCCGCCATGGCATTTACCCCCGATGAGTTTAAAGTAGGGGTTAATATTTTTGGAGTGACCAACTGGATACGTACTTTAAAATCCATTCCTTCTTTTTGGGAAGCGAGCAGAAAAGCACTCTATGATGAGTTGGGTGATCCCTACAGCTCCGATTCCATTCGATTGAAAAAAATATCGCCTTTGTTTCACGCCGATCAAGTGAAAAATCCCGTAATGGTTCTGCAAGGCGCTAATGACCCACGGGTTTTGCAAATAGAGTCAGATGAAATTGTGGCGGAGCTTGAGAAAAACAATATTCCAGTAAATTATGTTGTTTTTGAAGATGAAGGCCATGGGTTTCGCAAAAAAGAAAATCAAATTGAGGGCTATAAACAAATCAAAGAGTTTTTAGATTTTTATTTAAAATCGCCTCCCTTAAATGTGAGTCCAGAAAGAATAGATTAAGAAAAAAACCCTCCGTATCGGAGGGTTTTTAAGTATAATAAAAGTTTTTAATTGGTGCTTTTTCTTTTCTCCTGTATCTCTTTCGCCCGTGCAGCCGATAAACCGTAGACTTTACCTTGGGCGGCGTCTTCCAAAAACCGATCGATATACTCCTGACTTAGGGTCTCGTTGTCTTTGTATTTTATACGTAAATCTTGCAGTTCAAGATGGAGGTTTTCACGGATTTCTTTGTAAGAGGGATTCTCGTATACATTAACGAGTTCCTGAGGGTCTTTTTTCCGATCGTAGAGTTCCCATTCGTCAAGGGCAAAATAATAATGAATCAGTTTATAGTCTTTTGATACCAGTGCATAATGACGATTTACCATATGCTCAGCGGGGTATTCGTAATAATGGTAATATACCGATTCACGGTTCCACGTGCCAGATTCGGTCAACACTGGCACCAAACTTTCTCCTTGCATATCTTGCGGAGCAGAAATTCCTGCAAGGTCTAGAAAGGTTTGTGCAAAATCTAAATTTTGAACCATTTCATCCGAAACCGAACCAGGACGAATATGGTCTTTCCACGACATTAAAAGAGGGGTTTTAAACGATTCATTATAGGCAAATCGTTTGTCAAACCAGCCGTGTTCGCCCAAGTAAAAGCCTTGATCAGAGGTATACACAATTACTGTATTGTCCATCAAATTGTGAGCTTCAAGGTAGTCCAATACCCTTCCTACATTTTCGTCTACGGCTTGAATAGTTCCTAGGTAATCTTGCATGTACCGTTGGTATTTCCACCGCATACGGTCTTCTTCAGTAAAGTTGGGGTAGGCCTTTTTAAAGGCTTCGTTTACGGGCGCATAGGCGGCATTAAAACGTTCTTTTTGTTCGGGGGTCAACCGCTTGATGCCATTTTCGAGTCGAATTTTATCATAGCCAATTTCTTCCATACCCAGTTCCTCCATTACCTCCGGAAATACTTTATTGTCACCCGACCATCCCATATGATGCAATATGCTCATTTCGGCTTCTTTTGCGGCCTTTCCTCTGCCCTGATAATCGTCAAAAAGGGTAGCGGGTTCAGGAAAGGTTTGGTGCAAAAACTGATCGTAATGGCGCTCTGCCATATACCAAGCGCGATGTGGGGCTTTGTGTAGGTACATCAGCAAAAAAGGATCTTCTTCATTGCGGTCATTTTCAAGCCAGTCGAGGGTAAAATCTGTAATAATATCGGTGGTGTAGCCCTCCACTTGAATCCTCCCTTCGTGTTTGGTAATAAAATCAGGATTCCAATACGCTCCTTGTCCGGGAAGTATTTTAAACTCATCGAAACCTTCGGGGTTGTTTCCAAAATGTAATTTTCCAAACATTGCCGTTTGATAACCACTCTGTTGAAGAAGCAAAGGGAAAGTAACATTGGAAGGGTCAAACGCAAAATGATTGTCCACTTTACCATTTAAATGAGAATGTTTCCCCGTGAGAATTGTAGCTCGGCTAGGGGCACATATGGAATTTGTTACACTCGCATTGGTAAAACGCATTCCCATCTTGGCAATTCGATCAATATTGGGGGTTTGAATCAGATGATCACTATAAGCAGAAAGGGCTTGATAGGCGTGGTCATCAGACATGATAAACACAATATTGGGTCGTGTGGGTGAAGCGGGAGGTTGTGTGCACCCCCAAAGTAAAAACAAGGCAAAGCACACAAAAAGGCGTAGCAACATGAAGTTTAATTTTGATTACAATTACAAGATACGGCATTCTTTAAGGAAAAATAAAGTGGAAAAGCATTTTACACGCCCATTTTTAAAAACGCTTACTATCTTTGCCAAAACAACCCTTTTGAAAGTAAGCCAACGCCTTCTATTGTCCTTCCTTTTTTTGCTCAGTTTTTGGACACCCACAGCCACCTGTGCACAACAGCAATTTGAACCCAACAAACTTTCAACCGACCCCTTTGTTATTGATGGACGTCTTGATGAACCCGAATGGGAACAGGCCGTTCCAGTATCCATTTTGCACGAAATAGCTCCGGGCAATAATACCCCTGCCAAGGTTAAAACCAACGGCTATATTGTGTACACTGCTACGCATTTATTTATTGGATTTCATGCCTTTACCGATCCCAACACCATTCGGGCTTCCATTCGTCCACGTGACGATTTTAGTTTGTGGAGTGATGACCTTGTGATGGTGCGACTCGATACCTATGCCGACAGCCGGAATAATTTTTTGATGGTGGTAAATCCGTTAGGAAGTCAATTTGATGTGCGTTCGGTTAATGCCATAAAAGAAGAAGATCGGTACGATATCAGTTTTAATATGGATTTTGAAACGGCAGGTCAAATTGTTTCTGACGGGTACCAGGTTGAAATCAAAATTCCCTTTTCTTCATTGCCGTTTCCCAATGGAAAAAACCAAAAATGGCATTTTAATTTATTTCGAAAGTACTTTGATCAGGGCAACGAAATAGAGTTGAGTAGCCAAACGTTTGACCGCGATAATTCATGTGAGGTATGCCAAACTACGGATGTCTTGATCTTAAACGATATTACGATTGAAAAACGATTTGAATTGCTTCCCTATGTGTCCGGGAATGTATCGGGACAAAAGCCCGCCTTGGGCGAGCCCATGGCATATTCTAAATTTAACCCTAATGCAGGGCTGGGAATAAACCTTGACTTGAATAAAACAAGTACGCTCGAACTGACCTTAAATCCGGACTTTTCACAAGTGGAAGCAGATGTAACTCAAATTGACATTAACTCTTCTTATGCCCTTGAGTATCCGGAAAGGCGCCCGTTTTTTAATCGAGGAACCGATATTGTCGATTTTACCGATGGGGCTTTTTATTCGCGATCGGTCAACAATCCGTTGATTTCTTCAAAGTTGATTTCACAAGGAAAAAAATCACGGGTGTATTTTTTAACGGCGGTAGATCAAAATTCACCCTATTTACTTGCAGGAGAAGACCGATCTTATTTTGGAGAGGCCGGACAATCTTTTGTGAATGTATTTCGGTACCAACACTTACTGTCAAACACCACCCGTATGGGGATAATCTCTACTAATCGCTTTTATGAAAAGGGGGGGTATGGACATTTGGTGGGAACCGATGGCCGTTTTATTTTATCTAAAAATTGGCAATTCAATTACGAATTGTTTGTTAATACCAACTTAGAGCCCACCGCAGGTTGGATTGATTCCGACGATTTAATATTGGATAAAACAGCCGCCCTAGATGGTGAAATTTTAAATGGGGGAGCGTATTACCTTCAGTTGTTTCACAACACCGAACATTGGCAGTCGGCTTTGCTGTTTAGCAGTAAATCTCCCCATTACCAATCCAATGTGGGTTTTGTGGTTAAAAACAACCGCCGATGGACTTCGTTAACCCAACAGTATCAAAATTTTGCGAATAAAAAGGGACTCCAGTTTTTCAGTGTTGGGTATAAAGCAGATTTACAACACACCCCACAAGGTGAATTCAAAACCCTGAGTCTAGACGGGATTTTTCAAATCCGTACCTATTTAAATACGTCTTTTTCCTATACCTATGATTGGGACATAAAAAAAGATTATTTAGATCGATTGTACACCAATTTGGGAATGCATCAAATCAATATTCGCAGTACACCGGCAGAATACCTCACCGTATTTTCGGTGATCAATATAGGAAGGGACATTGCTTACAATGCCGAAGTTCCCGATGTGGGAAAACAAATCAATTTTTTTATCCAACCCTCTATACAACTAAACAATAATTTTGGTGTAGTTCCCTCGATACGGTATGCTCAACTGCGCAATGAAAGCGATAATACTTTTTATTATAAAGGGTACATCGGACGGTTTACCTTGCGCTATCAGTTTACCAACTTTTTAAGTGTTCGCTTAATTTCGGAATACGATCACTTTAACGAGCGCTTTTTTACACAACCTCTGATCCAATGGAATCCGAATCCGGCAACTGTCTTTTATGTGGGTGGCAATCAAAATTCATTAGAGGAGTGGAATGCCATGTCCTTATCTCCTTTTCGTTTTGATCAAACGCAATTTTTCTTAAAATTTCAGTATTTAATTGGCTTATAACCGATTTAGGAAGTCCCTTCAAATAGGGGTTTAATTTGATCAAGGGCAATTTCGCTAAAGCGTTCAATAACTTTATCTGCCAAACTGTAGTCTTGGTTTTTTGAGTGAAAACTGCGAAAGGCTACACAAAACAATCCGGCGGCCTTTGCCGCTTTAATTCCATTGGTAGCATCTTCAATAACCATACATTCTTGAGCGGTAAATCCCGTTGCTTTTGTCGCCTTTTGAAAAATTTCAGGATGGGGTTTAGACGCCTTCAAATCGGCCCCACTTAACAGGGCTTTAAAATAGGGATACAACTCGAAGCGAGAAAAAATGGAATGAATGGTGGGCATAGAGGCAGAAGATGCCAACACTAGGGTGAGACCTGCTGCGTGGTATTCTTTTATTCGTTCTAACACGCCCTCAATAAGTTGTAAGGAGGGGTCTTGTTCGAAGATTTTTTTGAAGTGAATTCGTTTTCGGGCAACCAGTTCTTCAGGAGTTTGCTTTACTGAAAATAGAGTACAAATTTCTTCACAAATGGGAAGGGTAGCCTTGCCCGTAAATGAACTGTAAAGTGAAGGTGTGACCTCAATCTCCAATTCGTCAAAAAGAGCATAAAACGCTTTAGAATGGAAGGGCTCACTGTCCACAATTACACCATCCATATCAAAAATTACAGCTTTTAACATGGGGCCAAATGAACAATTTTTACTCCGAATTTCCAAAAAGAAAATCCTTTGAGTGTGTCAATTAACGTCTAGTAAGGGGATAGGTTCTTATCCGTTCCATTAAAATTCCCTTTTTCTCCTTGGCATCTCAATAAGCTTCTTATTTTTATATAAAATTCTTTTGTATGCTTTCACGTCAAAATTTTAGACTCTCTATTTTCTTTTTGTTTTTCAGTTTGCCTTCCGTTTCCCTATGGGGTCAAACGTCAACACTTAAAGTAAACACCTCGCGTTTAGCCGAACGTATGGAGACCTTAGCCACTTTCGGAAAAAATGCACAAGGTGGGAATGACCGCGTTGCCTTTAGTGACTATAATGTAGCTGCTTTAGAACATCTCAAGGGAGTATTGGCGACCTTAGGAATGGCATCACAGGTTGATGCCGCGGGGAATTTGATCGCTCTACGGCCTGGAAAAGACAACACCTTAAAACCCATAGCTTTTGGTTCTCACATTGATGCTGTGCCCAATGGAGGACATTACGATGGCAATGTGGGTGTTATGGGGTCGATTGAAGTATTGGAAACCCTTACGGAACAAAACATAATTACTCAACACCCTCTAGAATTTATCATTTTTTCAAACGAAGAAGGCGCCATTTTTGGTTCCAGAGCGATGGCAGGAAAAATTGACCAAACCACATTAGAAGTTCAAACAGCTTCGGGATACACCAACGGTGAAGGGATTGCACGTTTAGGAGGAAACCCTGAAAAGGTAGAGGAAGTGAAGCGCTCAACAGAAGATGTCCATGCCTTTTTAGAATTGCATATAGAACAAGGCAATCGGTTGTATAAAAACGGATTGGATATTGGTGTAGTTGAAGGAATTGTGGGGTTAAAATGGTGGGATGTAGAAATTACAGGTTTTACCAATCATGCAGGAACCACACCCATGAACGATCGAAAAGATGCCCTTGTTGCCGCCGCTCAGTTTGTTTTGGCAGTTAACGACATTGTGACCTCAGAACCGGGAGCTCAAGTAGGCACAGTAGGTCGAATTCAAGCCTTTCCCGGAGCCCCTAATGTTATCCCCGGAAAAGTGATTACCAGTTTAGAACTTCGTGATCTGGATTCGGAAACCATTAACCGCTTTTATAAGGCCATTGAACAACGGGCACACGAAATTGGAAAAGCGACAGGCACAACCTTTCAATTTCATCCCATTGATGCAACAGCAGCTCCTGCCTTAACCGATATCCGCATTCAAAACATTATTCAAAACGTTTCGGAACAAATGGGCTATACTCATATGACTCTTCCCAGTGGAGCGGGTCATGATGCTCAAGATATGGCCGTATTGACCCCTACAGGAATGATTTTTATCCCCAGTGTTGATGGAATCAGTCATGCCCCCGAAGAATATTCAACCCCCGAAAGTATTGCTAAAGGAGCAACGGTATTACTGCATTCTATTTTAGCGATTGATCAAACCCGTTTTAAAAACTAAATTATGGTACACACATTAATAAAAGGATTGCTTTGGTTTATAGTATTGGGAATGGGATCCAACGATTTATCCGTACTGTCCTACAATATTCGCTATGCTAATCCAAAGGATGGTGAAGACCAATGGGAATATCGAAGAGATAAAATTTCGGATTACCTTCAAAAAACCCAACCGGATGTCGTAGGTATGCAAGAGGTACTTGAACACCAGTTGAACTACCTGTTGGACCAAACACAAGGCTATGCATATGTGGGAGTGGGACGAGACGATGGCAAAACAAAAGGGGAATACAGTCCGATTTTATACCGTACAGCCTCCCTACAACTGATAGAGTCTAACACATTTTGGCTTTCACCCACACCCGATCAAATTTCGGTAGGTTGGGATGCAGCATTGCCCCGCATATGCACCTATGCTCGATTTGAACACCGAAAATCAAAAAAACAATTTTGGGTTTTTAACACCCATTTTGATCACATTGGGGAGGAAGCGCGTAAACAAGCAGCCTCGCTAATTATTGAGACAATTGAGAAAGTGAATCAAGACCAACTTCCGGTGGTGGTTACCGGTGATTTTAATTTAACTCCCGATACTGTTCCCATACAGCTTTTACAGGCTAAATATGAAGACGTAATGGGGAACAGTGTCTCTACCGACTTACATTATGGAACATTCAATGGATTTGATTTAACCCAAAAAGGCGACCGTCGAATCGATTATATATTTCAAAAAGGATTTTCCCTTAAAAGAGCGAAACACTTATGGATTAAAACGGATGAGGGGCGATGGGCTTCCGACCATCACCCGGTCTACGCCCGTTTAAAGTTTTAGGGTTTCTATCAAAATAAAAGATAACTGTTTTATATTCGCTTAAAATAAAACATCATGAAAAGATATATGTTACTTCTATTGCTTGTTATCGCCACCGCTGGTTATATGCAAGCCCAAGAGTTTAAGGGGTTGGATGTCAGTCCTATGGATATGATAGAATTTCCAACTAGCAACAGTGAAACAAACAAACACGCTCGTGTTTTGTATGGCCGTCCCCAATTAAAAGGACGTGATGTAACTACTTTAGTTCCTGAAGGAAAAGTATGGCGTATGGGAGCTAATGAAGCTACAGAACTTACACTTTATACACCGATGAAGATAGGAGACACTTCGTTAAATGCGGGTTCCTATACTATGTATGCCATTCCTTCAGAAGGATTGATGACGGTGATTGTCAATAAAGCGACTCATGTATGGGGTGCCTACAATTACAATGCTGATCTTGACGTAGCCCGTGTAACAGTTCCTGTTATGGAAAGTTCAGAAAGTATTGAAGCGTTTTCAATGGCTTTTGAAGCAACTTCAAACGGATTTAACTTACATATGGGTTGGGGTAACTATTTGGTTGCCGTACCGTTTTCAAAATAAAACATCCTAATCCGGGGGCACTGCTCCCGGATTTATTTTTACAAAAACAACGCGTTTTTGATCTTCTTCATAGAGAATTCCTAAGTGGTCTCCTTCAATTTGTACTAAATCAGAATAGGCACTTTCTCCAGCATAAACCTCAAAAGACTTGGCCCAAGTTTTTCCATAATCAGTACTGAACTTTAAGGTCATTTTTTCTCTTTTGGTCTCACTATTCGGACCGGAATATACCAGATAGGAATTGTTTTTGCCTTCAAAAAACAAAAGGCTGGATTGACACACTGGACTCACTAACGCCTCATCAAAATAGGTAGAATCCCAAGTGGCTCCACCATCTTTACTTAAGGCAATCAATCTGCATTTGGTTTCTCCATTTTGCTCGCGGATATTCAGCATTAACTCGCCATTGGGAAGTTCTGCTCCAATCGCTTCATTTGATGAAGGTACAGGAACATCAACGCTAGTATGCCAACTCTCACCATGGTCATCGGAATAAAAACCATAGCTTCGGTACTCATTGAAATGATCTTGTGGATCGCCTGTGGAATGATTGGCCGGGATGTAAATTCTACCTTTGTAATTGCCTTTCGTTAATTGAAGGGCGTGTCCGGGTGTATTTGCATGCGTACGCCAGTCTAAGGAAGCGCTACCAGTACTGGCATTAAAATGTACCGAAGAGGTAATGTCTGTGGGGGTTGACCATGTGGTTCCCTGGTCTGTACTGGTGATGAAAGCCACCCTGCGTTCCCCATTACCTAAACGAACTTCGTGTTCAGAAGCTGTACCTGTGTTGTAAAATAAAAACAACCTCCCTTGAGGGTAATTGGGATCGGTTTGATCAAGAACAGGCGCCGGATTTCCTACTTGAAGTGTGCCGTTGTCGACCAAAAGGCTTGGGGCAGACCAAGTAAGCCCTCCGTCTTTACTAGAACGCATCAGTAAATCTACATCTCCAAAGTCAGCACAATCTGTTTTTCGCCCTTCGATAAAAGCTAAAAGTGTTCCGTCTTGGGTTTTTATAAGCGCGGGAATTCGATAGCACTGATAGGGACCTGTACCATTTTCAAAAAGTACGGTAGTGGAAATTTTAGGAGAAGAACTACACCCATTTCCAATTATTAATAAAGCCAGAAGGATTCCAAAGTTTTTCACTATTTCGAAAGAACGGTTTTAATGGCCTGTTCAACCATAGGCTCCATTACGCTATAGCCTTCGGGAGTAAGGTGAACTCCGTCCGTTGTGTAGGCAGCAATAAGTCCGTTATTTCCATCGTCTAATGCACTGAAATAATCCAAATAATAAACGCCGTTTTGTTCAGCATAGGTTTTTAGCATTTCATTTAACTTAGGAATTTTAATGTTTGGGTCTTTCCCAGGACGCCAAGGATAGTCAAAGGCGGGCAATACCGAACATAAGATTACGCTAACCTTATTCGCTTGGGCAAGTTCCGTCATGGATTTAATATTGTCAAGTATCATTTCAAGTGTGGTGGGTCCCGTGTTTTCTGCCACATCGTTTGTGCCCGCTAAAATCACGACTACATCTGCACCAATATCAATTACATCGGCACGAAAGCGCACTAGCATTTGCGGGGTAGTTTGCCCGCTAATCCCTCTGTTGACATAGGGTTGGTCTTTAAAAAAATCTGGACGGGAATTCAGCCAACCAATGGTTATCGAGTTTCCCATAAAAACAACTCTTTTTTCAGTGTTTGTTTTGGGTGTAAGGCTTTCATTGTCAGCTCTAAACTTTTCAAAATTCGGCCAGTCTTGAGCTGAGCAAAAGGAAGAAAAGGCCAATACGAATATGGCAAGGCGATAGTGCGGTATTAATTTCATAGGAGGAAGGTTGATATAAATTTACTAAATTTAATAAGGATTTTAGAATTTAAACTAAATAGCACAGAAAACCATGAAAAATCAAATGTTACGGGATTGTTTTAAAAAAAGTAAAATAGGAGTAGTTGCTCTACTTCTTTTTGGCAGCTTACCCCTTGCTGCACAAATTGAAAATTATCAGCCCACTGCGGCCAATTTAGAGGCTCGAACATGGTTTCAAGATGCTCGTTTCGGTCTTTTCGTTCATTGGGGAGTCTACAGTATATTGGGCGACGGTGAATGGGTAATGAATAACCAAAACATCTCTATTGAGGAGTATGAAAAACTCCCTTCTTTTTTTAACCCCATAGACTTTGATGCCAAAGAATGGGTGCAAATGGTTAAGGATGCAGGGATGAAGTACATTACCATTACCAGCCGACATCATGATGGTTTTTCTATGTTTGATTCCAAAGCCACTGAATACGATATCGTAGATTCAACTCCATACGGAAAAGACGTACTAAAACAATTGGCAGAAGAATGCAGAAAAGAGGGGATTAAACTCTTCTTTTATTACTCTCTCCTCGATTGGAATCGAGACGATTATTTTCCTAGAGGAAGAACAGGGAACGGTATAGCTGGAAGAGGAGAAGGCGAGTGGGAAGACTATATTGCTTTTATGAAGGCCCAATTAAAAGAGCTTTTAACGCAATACGGTGATATTGGGGGTATTTGGTTTGATGGCCATTGGGATCAAAAGGAATGGGATGGCAACACCTTTGGTGAGGTTAAGGTAGACTGGCAATACGATGATATTTATGCTATGATTCACGAATTGCAACCCCATGCTTTGATAGGGAACAACCACCACATTGGTGTGATTTCAGGAGAAGATTTTCAGATGTTTGAAAAAGACTTGCCCGGGCAAAATACCACAGGTTGGGGTACTCCGGCAGATCAAATTGGAAGCGTGCCTCTAGAAGTATGCGAAACCATAAACGGATCTTGGGGCTTTAATTTACAAGACCGTAAACACAAATCAGAAAAAGAGCTGATTCATTATTTGATTAAAGCCGCAGGCTACGGCAGCAATTTATTACTCAATGTTGGGCCCATGCCGAACGGGAAAATTCAACCCACTCATGTAAAATCATTAAAAGCCATGGGCGATTGGTTAAAAACACATGGGGAAACTATTTACGAAACGCGTAAAGGCCCTATTGCACCTAATTCAGACTTTGTTTCTACACAAAAAGGAAAAACGGTCTATTTGCATCTTCTTAATCCAACATTGAATCGGATTTCTATGGACTATGTGCCTGTTAAAATCAAACGGGTAAGCTTGCGTTCAACCGGAGAATCTATTCCCTATCGGAACGATCGCTACGGGTTTATCTTGGATGTTTCTTCTATCCAAAAAAACGATATAGATACTGTGATTGATATTGAATTGAGATGAGTGCAGTAGCAAGTGTGCAAAACCGAATTCATTCCATTGATTTTTTTCGTGGGGCAGTCATGTTTTTATTGATAGCCGAATTTTCTCATTTCTTTGATGTGTTGATGCAAACCGGTAATTCATCAATTACCGAAACAGCTGATTTTTTATTTCATCATGTAGCCTGGGAGGGCTTACACTTTTGGGATTTGATACAACCCTTTTTTATGTTTATCGTTGGGGTCTCTTTACCTTTTTCATACGCAAATAGATTAAAAAAGGGAGACGCTGAAAAACAAATTCGCAACCATGCCCTTCGACGTTCCTTTCTTTTGTTATTCTTTGGTTGGGCACTTTATTGTATCGGACCTGAAAAAATTATTTTCCAGTTTGACAATGTTTTGGCTCAGTTGTCATTCACCTATCTACTGGCCTTTTTACTACTCAAACAAAAGCGATGGATTCAATTGACTGTTTCTCTTTGGGTGATTGTTCTTTCCGATCTGTTGTATCGTTATTTTACAGTACCCGGTTTTGATATGGCCTTTGTGGCGGGGCAAAATTTTGGTGCCTGGTTTAACATTTTGATTTCAGGATACGAATACGGGGGGCATTGGGCGGCTTTTAATGCTGTACCCACTGCAGCTCACACCCTTTGGGGAATGATGGCAGGACAACTTTTACTTTCCTCAAACACTTCAAAAGCAATTCTAAAAAAACTGATCTATGCTGCTCTGATTGGCTTGCTATTGGGAGCTATCACAGGTGTTTTTACTCCTGTAATTAAACGAATTTCCACTACTTCATTTGTATTGTGGTCTGGCGGCTGGACCCTTTTGGCTTTTGCCCTTAGTTATTACTTTATTGATATCAAAAAAAGCATTAAAAACACACTCTTTTTTAGAGTGGTTGGAATGAATCCCTTGTTTATCTATCTCTTTGCTTCGGTAGGTGGGGCCGGCTTGATTCAAAAAATAGGAAAGCCCTTTACGCAGTCTTTATTAGGTGGAATTTCTCCTTGGATGGCGAACTTTGTCTTGAGTTTAGGCGTATTGTTTGGCTTGTGGTACGTTTGCTATTGGCTGTATCAAAAACGAATTTTTATTAAAATTTAAACCCATGCAAAAACCACTATTTGCCCTTTTGGTCTTGGGTATTTTTTCCTGTTCTCCTCCCCAAAAACAAGAAATGAACCCACCGAATATTATTTATATTCTTGCCGATGACTTGGGCTATGGAGAACTTGGATCGTATGGACAAGAAAAAATAAAAACTCCGCATTTGGATCGCCTTGCAGCAGAAGGAATGCGCTTTACACAACACTACACAGGCGCTCCTGTTTGCGCTCCCTCACGCTATATGTTTTTGACCGGAACACACGCAGGGCATGCCTACATTCGCGGAAATTATGAATTAGGGCAATTTGAAGATGACTTAGAAGGCGGGCAAATGCCTATCCCTGAAACAACACCCACACTAGCCAAAATGCTTAAAAAAGCAGGCTATCAAACAGCTTTAGTGGGAAAATGGGGTTTAGGAATGAATGAAACGACAGGTAGCCCGCTGCTTCAAGGGTTTGATTATTACTACGGCTACTTAGACCAAAAACAGGCACATAATTATTACCCTACCCACTTGTGGGAAAATGATGAAATAGCCCCGCTTGATAATGAATATTTTTTAGTGCATACGCCGCTATCACCCTCAAGCGATACAAGTTCCTTCGATCAATTTAAAGGAAAAGATTATGCTCCCGATAGAATGATAGAAAAAGCAATTCACTTTTTAGACACTACATCTACCGCTAAGCCCTTCTTTTTGTATTATCCTTCTCCTATCCCTCATGTTTCACTTCAAGTACCGGATTCCTTACTCACCCCTTACTTGGGAAAATTTGAAGAAACGCCCTACTATGGAAATCAAGGTTATACGGCACATCAAACCCCTTTGGCCGCCTATGCGGCAATGATTACCCATTTGGATAGTGAGGTTGGGAAAATTTGGGAAGCGGTTAAAAAAAGAGGACAAGAAGAAAATACCCTAATCTTGTTTTCAAGTGATAACGGCCCCACGTTTGCTGGTGGAGTTCAGGCCGACTATTTTAAGAGTGGAGCCCACCTGAGGGGATTAAAAATGGATGTTTATGAAGGAGGAATTCGCGTTCCTTTTATCGCCTATTGGAAAGACAAAATACAACCCGGTACTCTTTCAGATCTCGTTTCTGGACATTGGGACATGTACAATACCTTTGCGGAACTGGCGGGGCAGCCGAAATCATCGCCAGATGGGATTTCTTTACTTCCCACATTATTAAACGAATCCCAGCAAGAAAAACATCCTTATCTCTATTTTGAATATCCCGAAAAAAGAGGTCAAATCGCTATTCGAATGGGAAATTGGAAAGCAGTGAAAACAGAACTGAAAGTAAATCCACAATCCCCGTGGCAACTATTTAATCTTGACGAAGATCCTAGTGAAACTCAAGATATTGCCGCACTGAATCCTGAAATTATTGCTACTATGGATTCCCTTCAAAAACAAGCCCATCGCCATCCTCACATTAGAGAATGGGAATTTATTGATCCAAAATTTAAAAAGTAAATTCATTATGTTAATTTTTTCACTTCGCTTTCACCTCGCTCTTTTTGTATTCCTTATAATGGGTTCTTGCTCAGCGCCAACCCCTCCCTTAGAGCCAGTAGGACCGATTCCATCAGCGCGTCAACACGCTTGGCAAGAATTGGAATATTACGCCTTTATACATTTCAACATGAATACATTTACCAATAAAGAATGGGGCTTTGGCGATGAAAAACCCTCACAATTTAATCCTACAGCTTTAGATACCGACCAATGGGCACGGGTGGTCAAAGAGTCGGGTATGAAGGGAATTATTATTACAGCAAAGCATCACGACGGCTTTTGCTTGTGGCCCAGTGAATACACTGAACACTCCGTAAAAAATAGCCCTTGGCGTGAGGGAAAAGGAGATTTATTAGCCGAATTGGCCGCAGCCTGTAAAGCCAATGGATTAAAAATGGGAATTTACCTTTCGCCTTGGGATCGAAATCATCCTGACTATGGAAAACCCGAATACATAACCTATTTTCGAAATCAACTCAAAGAGGTGCTCACCAATTATGGTGACATTTTTGAAGTCTGGTTTGACGGAGCAAATGGCGGTGACGGGTATTATGGCGGTGCAAATGAAGAGCGTCGTGTAGATAAAAAAACCTATTACGATTGGCCAAATACGTATGAATTGGTAAGGGAATTACAACCGGGTGCGGTACTTTTTAGCGATGCAGGTCCGGATATACGTTGGGTTGGTAATGAAAAGGGCTATGCCAACGAAACAACCTGGTCTCCCATTTACCGTGATAGCGTTTATGCCGGCATGCCCGACTTTCAAAAATTTGCTCCTGGTCAAGAAAATGGAACGCATTGGATACCCACAGAAACCGATGTTTCTATCCGCCCAGGATGGTATTATCATCCAGAGGAAGATGATCAAGTCAAATCCTTAGAAAAATTGGTGGATATTTATTTTAACTCAGTGGGATTAAACAGTTCTTTGCTATTAAATCTTCCTGTAGATGACCGAGGGTTGATTCACGAAAACGAAACAAAACAATTGGCATTGTTGGCGGACTATATACAAAAAATGAAGGCCAGCGACAAGGTGGGTAGCGCTAAAATTACAACTTCCTCTTCACGAAATGGAAGTACTCCCGAAGCCATGATTGAAGGCGTCTCGACATCCTTTTGGGCCGCTGAGGATGACGATGCACAACCTCAACTGACTTTGATGTGGGAAACCCCTCAACAAGCCAACACTTTTGTGATTCAAGAACATTTGCCTTTGGGACAACGAATCAAGTCTTTTGAATTGGAACTCCTTACCGAACAAGGATGGTCAAAAGTGTATTCAGGTTCAACTGTAGGAAACAAAAGAATGATTCCCTTTGAAAGTGCTCCCATTTTAGGGGCTCGCTTTACAATTACATCAACTAAGGCGACACCTGTAATTTCTAACCTAGCCGTGTATAACGCTCCTTTTATCCCAAAAAAATCATGAGAAGAGCGATTTATTATGGGGTACTCCTCGGTTTATTTTGGTCATGTACGGCCCCATCAAAAAATCCACCAAACATCATTTTATTTTTTGTTGATGACATGGGGTGGCAAGACACTTCGGTTCCTTTCTGGGATCAGCCAACGCCCTTAAATGAAAAATACCGAACTCCCAATATGGAGCGTTTAGCGGCTAAAGGAGTCAAATTCACCCATGCCTATAGTACACCTGTTTGCTCCCCCACTCGGGTTAGTTTACTCACGGGAATGAATGCTGCCCGACATCGTGTTACCAACTGGACTTTATACCCTGATCAACAACAACCCATGGAAAAAGAGCATCCCACTTTGATTTTTCCGGATTGGAATTACAATGGCCTTTCTACAACCCCTACGGTTCCCAATAGTGCTTTAGCTACACCGTTACCCCAACTGTTAAAAGATCACGGGTATTTCACAGTTCATGCCGGTAAAGCCCATTTTGGTGCTATAGGTTACCCTGCAGAGAACCCCTTGAACTTGGGGTTTGAAGTAAATATAGCTGGACATGCAGCTGGCGCACCGGGCAGTTATTTAGGTACAGATAATTTTGGAAATGGAGATAAAAATAGAAAAGTTTGGGCAGTTCCTGGATTGGAGGAATACCATGGAAAACCTGTTTTTTTAACCCAAGCCTTAACTGAAAAAGCAATCGCTTCTTTGGCAACCCCAATTGAACAAAAGCAGCCGTTTTTTCTCTACTTTGCCTTGTACGGAGTGCATACTCCACTGATGGCTGACGCCCGTTTTTTATCTCATTATGAATCAATGGACTTACCCCCTGAAGAAGTAAAATACGCTACCATGGTTGAAAGCATGGATTTTGCCTTGGGCTCGCTTTTAGACTTTGTAGAGCAAAAAGGGATTGCAGAGGAAACGGTAGTGCTCTTTATGTCTGACAATGGAGGATTAAGCGCTGTAGCTAGAGGAGGGGAGAAACACCAGCACAATGCACCATTAAAAAGCGGAAAGGGTGCTATTTATGAAGGCGGTATTCGAGTGCCCATGTTGGCCTATTGGCCGGGGAAAACTCCAAAAAACCAAAGCATTAGTAGTCCTGTAATTATTGAAGATTTTTTTCCAACCCTTTTGGACATAGCACAAATTAAAGAGTACACCACACTTCAAGCGATTGATGGGAATAATTTTTCGTCACTTTTAAAAGGAGAAATTTCCGATTTTGAACCCCGGCCTCTTTATTGGCATTATCCAAACGAATGGGGCCCAAGCGGCCCTGGAATTGGAAGTTATAGTGCTGTACGAATGGGTCCTTGGAAACTCATTTATTTTCATGAAGATCAACATTTTGAATTGTATCACCTTCTTGACGATATTGGAGAAACGAATAACCTAAAAGAATCGCAACCTGAGCAAGTACGAAAATTAGCACAAATGTTAACCGATCATTTAATAGAAGTAAAAGCACAAATGCCTCGGATAAAAGAAACAAACCAACAGGTGCCTTGGCCTGTAGAAGCTTTAGATTAAAACTCAATGAACTCAAAATTTCCTTTTTACCCCTTCCTGGCGGCTATAACTTTAGGGTTAGCTCCCTTTCTTCCTGAACCTCATATAGTAGGTAAAATACGATGGATCATGGGAGGTGGAGTTGGAATGGGACCTATGGATTACCTTGATGTTCTACTTCACGGTGCCCCATGGCTTTGGTTGTTTTTTTCTCTATTCAAATGGATTCAAGGCGCAAAAAAAAATGTACCTTAGAGGAACAAAAAACAAAACTATGGCAACGTACGAATGTTCAAACTGTGGAATGGCAGTAAATGCGAGTTGTGCAAAATGTAACCAACCTTTAGAGCACGATATCCTAACCCTTGACAATGGAAGTGAAGTGCAAATTTCAATTTGCAGAAGCTGTGAAGGAAAGATTAAATCGCCTCAGTGCTGTGGATCAGATATGAGTTGTTCGGCTTAGTTATCCCATAAGTGATTGGACTTTCATCGCCAATCCCATATCGCCACTAATTTTGATTTGACCCCCCATTACGGCCATCATGGGGTTGATTTCCCCATCGCGTAATTTTTTTAATACTTCAGCGGTCATACTAATTGTACAGTCGGCTTCTCCATTTGAAGCAGTAACTGTATTGGTGTCGGTGGTGCCATCAATAAGAATTCCTTGCCCATCAATTTCAAATTTAATAGTACCCCCAATTGGAGCTGCGGTTTGTGCCTTTTTTTCAAACTGCCCGATCATATACTCTAAACTCATGGTATTGTTTTTTTCAAAAGTAATTATAAAAATGACACAGTGTCATTTTTTTTAGTAGTTTAGTTTACCAAAATTAAATTTCATGAACTATCGACTTAAAAAAGTAGCCGTTTTAGGCTCAGGTGTTATGGGTTCTGGTATTGCCTGTCATCTAGCCAACGTGGGCTTAGAGGTTCTTATGCTAGATATAGTCCCTCCGAATTTAGAAGGTGCTTCTGCAAAAGAACAGCGCCTTCGGAACAGCCTAGTAAACCAAGCCTTACAAAATGCCCTAAAATCTTCACCTGCACCTTTATACCACACTTCTTTTGCACAACGGATAACAACCGGAAATTTTGAGGATGATTTCGAAAAAATTGCTGATGCAGATTGGATTATTGAAGTGGTAGTAGAACGGTTAGACATTAAACAACAAATTTTTGAACAGGTAGACCGTTACCGAAAGCCTCAAAGCTTGGTAAGTTCTAACACTTCAAGTATTCCGATACACTTATTGTCAGAGGGAAGAAGTGCAGATTTCAAAACGCATTTTTGTGGTACACATTTCTTTAACCCCCCGCGATACCTTCGTTTATTAGAAGTCATACCTATTAAAGAAACACTGCCTCAGGTTACCCAATTTTTTATGGAATTTGGAAAAATTACGTTGGGGAAACAGACCGTTTTATGTAAAGACACTCCCGCATTTATTGGAAACCGAATTGGGGTCATGTCGGGAACAGAAATTACGTTTTTAACAGCATCCTTGAAGTTTCGTGTTGAAGAAGTGGATGCCATGACAGGTTCGTTAATCGGTAGACCCAACACGGGGAGTTATCGCTTACAGGACTTAGTGGGCTTAGATACTGGGGATAAAGTAAGTCGTTTTGTAATGGACAATGTTCAAGGCGATACCTACATAGATAGATTGAAAAAAAGAACTCCTCCTGCCTTTATGCAGTTTTTATTAGACCATCAATTTCTGGGTAATAAAACAGGGAAAGGATTCTATGAAAAAACAAAAGAAAAAGATGCAGAAGGAAAAACGATTATCAAAGTCCTCAATCTAGAAACACTTGCCTATGAACCTTCTCAAAAGCCCAATTCAACCGTAGTGAAAACTGCAAAAGGAATGGAGCTAATGGACAAACGCTTACAGTATTTAGTTGATGGCGAAAGTAAGGAACAACAATTTTTTAAGGCGTATTTTGGTGCCTTGTTTGCCTATGCAAGCCACAGAGTGCCCGAGATTTCAGATCAGTATTTTCCTGTTGATGATGCTATGCGGGCCGGCTATGTTTGGGATTTTGGACCTTTTGAATACTGGGATCTTATTGGCTTAGACAGAGGAATAGCACTAGTTGAGGAGCTGGGAGAAACCCTACCCGAATGGATCACTCTTCTTAAAAAGGCAGGGGGTACATCCTTTTATCGATTTGAAGGGGGACAGAAAAAATACTTTAATATTAATAGCGAATCCTATGAGGCTTTACCCCATACCAAATCCTATATATTACTCGATTCCTACCGGACTCAAACGCCTGTATTAAAAAATAGTGAATGTACCGTGCACGACATTGGCGATGGGGTGTTGTGTTTCGAATTTACCAGTAAAAGCAATTCTATTGGCGAAGGAATAGTTCGCGCGATGAGTGAAGCTATACAAATCGCTGAAGAGGGCCAATGGAAGGGGCTTGTCATAGGGAACAATGCAAAACAATTTTCTGTAGGGGCCAACCTAATGGGAATTGGTATGTTGGCCATGCAAAAACAAACGGATCTTTTAGAACAAATGATTGATGCTTTTCAGCAAATGAATATGCGTATCAGAACCTCTAAAATACCCGTGGTGGTAGCCACACAAGGCTATGTTTTTGGAGGGGGATGTGAAATCTCAATGCATTGTGACGCTGGAATATATGCCGCCGAATCCTATATTGGATTGGTAGAGGTAGGTGTAGGTTTACTCCCAGGGGGTGGAGGAACCAAAGAATTTGCCCTTCGTATTTCAGATGAATTAAGCGAAGGAGATGTGCAAATGCCTACGCTTATTGACTATTTTAAATCCATTGCCACCGCAGCGGTTTCGAAATCCGCCTATGAGGCATACGATCTTAAATACCTTCAAAAGGGAAGGGATCAGGTGTGTGTCAATACACAATTGAACATTGGCAAAGCCAAAGAGAAAGTATTGGAATTGGCTGAGTTTTACATTCCGCCCACGGAGCGCAAAGACATCCTTGTCCTGGGGCGTTCAGGATTGAGTGTATTATATTCGGCTATCAATGAATTCAGATTGGGTGAATATATGTCTGATTATGATGTAGACATCGCCCGTAAAATTGCCTATGTAATTTGTGGAGGAGACCTGACTGCACCCCAGCAGGTAAGCGAACAATACCTATTGGATTTAGAACGTGAAGGGTTTATGAGTTTATTAGGCCAACAAAAAACCTTGGATCGTATCCAATACTTATTAATGAATAACAAACCCCTAAGAAACTAAACCATGGAAGCATATATAATTAAAGGATACCGTTCAGCGGTAGGAAAAGCCAAAAAAGGAGGATTCAAAGATTATAGGTCCGACGATTTAGCAGTTGATATAATTCAACATTTAATGGCAAAAGTACCTGAAATAGATCCAAAACAGGTTGATGATGTTATTGTGGGATGTGCTAACCCTGAAGGAGAGCAAGGATTGCAAATTGGTCGGCTCATTTCTGCCCGGGCCCTAGGGAAAGAGGTTGCCGGGATCACAATAAACCGTTATTGTGCTTCAGGTCTAGAAGCAATAGCCTTAGCCGTAGCCAAAGTAAGAGCTGGCTTTGGAGATGTTTTTGTAGCTGGAGGAATCGAAAATATGAGCGTTATTCCAATGACGGGGTATAAATTGGCGCCTAGCTATAAAGCCAATCTTGACAACTTAAATTACCACGTTAGTATGGGAGCTACGGCAGAAGCGGTGGCGCTTAAATACGGAATCAGTCGTGAGCAAGCAGATCTATTTTCTTTCGAATCACATCAAAAAGCAGCCAAAGCAATTGCAGAGGGAAAATTTGTAGATCAAATTGTACCCGTTGAGGTAGAATCGGTTTTTGTTGAAAATGGGCAACGAAAATCAGTTAAGCATACTGTTGCAGTAGATGAAGGAGTTCGTAATGACACTACAGTAGAAGCCTTAGCCAAATTACGTCCTGTTTTTAAAAATGGGGGAGTGGTTACTGCTGGTAATGCCTCTCAAACTTCAGATGGGGCGGCGTTTGTACTTGTGGTTAGTGAAGCCATTGTAAAGCAATATAATTTAACTCCAATAGCCCGTCTAGCCTCATGCAGTGTAGGAGGAGTGGATCCGCTTTATATGGGAATTGGCCCTTGTGTAGCCATTCCAAAAGCACTAAAAATAGCCGGGTTACAATTGAAAGATATTGAACAGACAGAGCTCAACGAAGCGTTTGCTGCTCAAGCTTTAGCTGTGATTCAAGAAGCAGGGCTAAATCCTGAAACAGTCAACGTAAATGGAGGAGCCATAGCCCTTGGGCATCCTTTAGGATGTACAGGTGCGAAATTAAGTATTCAGCTTTTGGAAGAAATGAAACTGCGAAAGCAACGGTACGGAATGGTTACTGCCTGTGTTGGTGGAGGTCAGGGTATTGCCGGTATTTTTGAACGATTCGATTAGGTGACTATAGAAAGTCTTAGTTTAGGAAAGCGAGAGCTTCAAAAACAACAGGTTCGCGAACGTTTGTTGGCTGAGGCCTTGCACTTATTTTCTGAGCAAGGATTAGAAAAAACTACGGTAGCCGATATCGTTGATCGTACGGGAATTGCGCGAGGTACGTTTTACAATTATTTTACAGATATTAATTCCCTATTTGATGCGCTCATTGAGTCTCATAATACAAGAGTAAAGGAATCCATCCAACAGGCACGTATCCAAAGCGATAACGTTTATGATTATTTATTTCATACGTTTAAAAACTATTTTGATTTGATCGGTACTGAAGAAATGATACGCTTTCATGTGGTCAATCAAGCCCATATTCGTCAGAGTTCCTACCAAAGTGAAATTATAAAAGTCATTGTAAAAAATTTAAATCGGGACCTTAAATCCGATTTGAAAATCAATGCTTTTTCTGAAAAATACGAATTTTTATTATTGAGCTATATGCTGGTTGGGGCACCCCCTGAATTGTTTTTAGCCACCCACACTACCGATATAAACCTGAGCAGTGAACAACTTGCCGCCTTCTTGGCAAAGCTTTTTCACAAAGTGTTGATGGAATAAAACTTCAAATGCCTAAGGCAATATAAATGGCCACGGTGATTACACACAAACCTATAGAAAAGGGTGTGGTGTATTTCCATGTTTTTAATTCCAATAGAGGCGTTTGAGAAACACTTGGTTTTTGCTCTTGAGGGTAAAAATAAGACACAGCGAACATAACGGCTATATTCAACAAGAATTCAATTCCCCACAGGTGAACAAAGTGAAGATCAACGGGGGTGATGAACGTGGTAAAAAGGTAAAAGACAAGCCCAATAAAAAGTGCTGTTTTTGCGGCTTTAGCTGAAATGTATTGGGTAAAAAAACCAGCCAACATGATGGAAGCAATAGGGATAAAAAAGATACCGTTGAGTTGTTGTAACAGTTGATACAATCCGTCTGGAGCATTTGCTACCCAAGGCGCCACAGCAATTGCAAAAACGGCTAATACTAACGAAGTTCCTCTTCCGACACGCACCATCTTTTTTTCATCACTTTTTGGATTAAGGGTTCCCTTGTAAATGTCAACACTAAAAATGGTAGCGGCACTATTCAATACACTGTTAAATGTACTCAAAACGGCCCCCATTACAATTGCGGCAAAAAGACCAATAAAACCGACGGGCAATACTTTTTTTATCAATTCGGGATAGACCAAGTCTTGATTATCGTACAGGCTATCACCGTAATAATAAAAACCAATAACCCCGGGAAGAATAATGATTAGGGGAACTAAAATTTTTAATACTCCGGTATACAATAATCCTTTTTGCGCTTCCACTAGATTTTTAGCCCCTAGGGCGCGTTGAATAATGGTTTGATTCATGCTCCAGAAATACAATTGATTTATTATCAAACCCGTAAAAAGAACTTCAAAAGGCAGTACAGAATCTGAAGCGCCAATCACGTTAAATTTTTCAGGCGCATGCGCATAGACAGTCTGTAGTCCGTTCCACAGATTCCCTTCTCCAATTTGATATAAAGCTATGGAGGGAATTGCCAATCCGCCAATAAGTAACCCGTACCCATTTACTGTATCTGAAACGGCTACGGCTTTTAGTCCTCCAATAATAGCATAACACGCCCCAATACAACCTATGGCAATTACCGTAAGTGTAATTCCTTTTTGTTGGGTAACGCCTAGGACCTCAGAAACATTAAAAATACTTTCAAGATTAAGCGCACCCGTATACAATACAATTGGCAATAAAGTAACTACAAACGAAATCATTAGAAAAAAGGCTACCAACGTTCGTGTTGTTTTGTCAAAGCGTTCCTCCAAGTATTGTGGAATGGTGGTAAGTCCCATTTTTAGGTATTTGGGAATAAAGTAAAGTGCAGCTACAACTAAGGCCAAGGCAGAGGTTACCTCCCAGGCAATAATGATAAATCCATTTTTATAGGAAGAACCGTTCATGCCAATCAAATGTTCAGTAGAAATATTGGTTAGCAACATGGAACCCGCAATAACGATACCGGTCAAACTTCGTCCCCCAAGAAAATAGCCATCGGTAGAACTTAAATTTTCTTTTCGAAGGGTGTACCAAGAATACAAGGCTACAAAAAGGGTATATCCTATAAAGGTGAGTAAGGTGAACATTGTGGGTTAGTTATTTATTATTTCTGAAAGGGAAACGACTCTGTTTTCATCAACTGAACGCTGGGCGGCAATACTTATGGCCATACTTTGAAGCCCTTCTTCAGCACTAACAGGAGAGGGCCCTCCCTCCGAAATATACTTTAAAAAAGCCCCCATTTCTAAACGGTAGGAAGCTTCATAACGTTCCATAAAGAAGGGAAGTAATGTTGGGCTGTGGGTTCCTTGAGCGTTAGAATGGTAATCAAAGGTTGCCGTTGGATTTGTAGCGCCCCAAACTCCTTTTTCACCAAACACTTCAATCCGTTGATCGTATCCATAGGCTGAATTTCTACTGTTGTCAATAGTCACAAGGGTACCTTTTTTACACCGTAATGTGGTAATGGCAGTATCAACATCATGAAATGCTTTTAATCGAGGTTCCCCTAAAACAGTAGCTTCAGTATATACGGTTTCCACTTCATCGTCAAGCAGATAACACGCCATATCAAAATCATGAATGGCCATATCTAAAAATAAGCCACCTGAGGTTTTGAGATACTCTATTGGAGGAGGACCGGGATCTCGACTAGTAATACGAAGCAGATGAGGGGTCCCTACTTTTCCGGTTTGAAGAGCGTCTTTTAGCTTACAATAAGTCGGATCAAACCTCCGATTAAAACCCAGCATAAAAGGAATGTTTGCCTTTTTTACGGTTTGCACTACCTTTTTAACCACAGAAAAAGACAAGTCCAGCGGTTTTTCACAAAAAATGGCTTTTCCCGCTTTGGCCGCTTGTTCAATATGAGTGGCATGAAACCCTGTGGGTGAGGCGATAATAATGGCATCGAGATCAGGGTCTTGCACAAGGGAAGTGAAATCATCATAAAATCGAGAGACACCACAACGTGCAACCCACTCCTTCTTTTCGGGGTTTACACGGGCAGCTGCAATGACCCTGCAATTAGGAAAGTGATGCGTGGCATGAGTAAGATGAACTTTGCCAATTCTTCCCAACCCTATGATTCCTAAGTTTATTGTTTTCAATGGTAATTTCGTTATCTCCTTAGTTTTAAAGATACAGATTTAATAGCCAATGCGTTTATTGGTTTTCGATCTTACATCCTCCCAAACCAACACCTCATTTTTTCGGTCGGTAAAAAAGCCAGAGCATTTTCCATCGCCCATTCCCGTTATCCCCCCATCGGGATGGCAAATTAGGGTACAATTTTCATCATACAATTCACTAAAAACATCGCAGCAGTATTGAGGAAAAAAATAAACACTTTTCCCTTGGTACTCATATTGATAGACTTTTGCTGGCGGATTCCGAACCTCTTCCTTTTTTATGGCTTCTATTTTTTGTGTGATGCAGTCGGGAATTGTATTAGAAGATTCTTCTTTGTTACAATGTAAAAGTAGAAGTATGAGAAGTAGGAAAAAGAAGGGTGGCTGTTTCATGGAAGTTTTAGTTCATAATTTTTTGACGACATAGGTCACTATTCCCCAAATAATCAATTCATTTTCTTCAGTAACTTTAAGGGGCGGATATTTTTTATTTTCAGGCATAAGGTAAATGCAGTCAGCTTCTACTTTAAGCCGTTTCACAGTAAATTCACCATCGATAAAACACACTGCAATTTTATTGTCTTTAGGTTCAAGACTTCGGTCAATGACCAACAAATCTCCATCATCTAAACCTGCTCCTTGCATAGATTCCCCAGAGACGCGGGCATAAAAAGTTGCTGATTCGTTTCGCACCACCTCCTGATCAATACTAATGCGCAATTCTTTAAAATCATCTGCTGGAGACGGAAAGCCTGCGGAGATTCCTTCTTGTGCCCAATGCAGTGTTTTTTGATGCTCTTTATCGGGTTGGAAAAAATGTAAAGTGGGTGTTTTCATTCCATTATTTTACCGTAATGATTTCTTTAATTTCGGTAGTAAAGCGTTTTGATAAGTGTTCTTGTTTCATTTTCCAAGTACGGTTTAGGTCTTGGTTGGCTAATTTCATTCGGTACGGGCCAAAGCGTTTATGGATACGGTCTAATGCTTGCATCAAAGCATGGTGTTTCCCCTGTTTTTCTTCAAACAGCGTCAGTTGACGAGTAGCATTCGGTGTTAGTCCCATTACCATGACTCCCGCTTTTTTATACTCAATGCCTTCCTTAAAAATATGACGTAGTCCTTTAACCGCATATTGACTTAATAAAATACTGGAATTGCTGGCATAGGGCAATGTGAGTACGCAACTGTTTCGGTAGGGTACTGCTCCGGCTTTGTGGGGATCGCTACGAACAAACACCAACAGGGCATGACAATTGCTGCCTTGCTTTCGCATTTTTTCAGCACAGCTACTGGCAAAGGTTGAAACGCGTTCTTCCAGGTCAGAAAAGTTACTTATTGTTCCTTCAAAACTGCGGGTGGTTGCAATTCCCTTTTTTGGGGGTTGCATTTCTTCAAGTTGAATGAAAGGGAGACCCTGAAGGTCTTTTTTGAGGCGAAGTCCCAAAACGCTCATGTGCTTTTTAACCCAAGCATCAGGAAGATTAACAAAGTCTAAGGCTGTTTTTACCCCCAGTGCTTCTAGGCGTTTTCGGTGCTGACGTCCTACCCCCCAAACCTCGCCAATAGCAGTCCACTTTAAGGCTTTTATCCGCTTTTCATCCGTATCAATACAATACACGCCTTGTGTTTTTTCGACATACTTTTTAGCGATTTTATTTGCAATTTTGGCAAGGGCTTTGCTTGGTGCAATCCCAACAGAGACAGGAATACCCGTCCATTGTCGTACTTGTTTGCGCATGCGATGCCCCTGTGCAGAGAGGTCGTAAAAGTCAAATCCCTTAAATTGTAAAAATGCTTCGTCTATGCTGTACACTTCAAGGTGGGGAGTATACTGTTCTAAAATAGACATTACCCGGCTACTCATATCGCCATAGAGAGGATAATTGGAGGAAAATACCTTGACGTGTTTTTCACGGAATAAGGTTTTGTATTGAAATGCAGGCGCTCCCATCGGAATGCCCAATGCTTTGGCTTCGTTACTACGCGCAATAACACACCCGTCATTATTTGAGAGAATCACGATGGGTTTCCCTTCCCATTGGGGCTGAAAAACCCGCTCGCAAGAGGCGTAAAAGTTGTTACAGTCAACCAGTGCAAACATGGTCAAAAGGTATTAAAATGTTTATGGATATGCGATAGAATTGCCAAAAAAAAGCGCCTTTTTTGTTTGAAACAAAAAGACGTAAAACCCCAAAAAGTAAAAGCGCTATTTTTTCTAAAATTGAGAATCACTTTGGGCAAAAGTTGTAATTTTGGAGGATGGATTTTAGAAGAAATCACTTCAATGGATAATTATTCGTTTTTAAACGCTGCACATACCGCTTATTTCGCAGAGCTATACGACCAATATTTACAAAACCCTGACAGTGTTGAGCCCAGTTGGAAAGCCTTTTTTCAAGGGTTTGATTTTGGAATGGAAAGCAATTCTTCGGTAGCAAATTTAACCGCTACAGAAGTTCCAGAACAGCTGCAAAAAGAGTTTAAAGTAGTAAATCTTATAGACGGATATCGGTCTCGTGGGCACCTGTTTACAAAAACCAACCCCGTTAGAGAGCGACGAAAATACACCCCCACACTAGATATTGAAAATTTTGGACTATCAGAACACGATCTAGATACGGTGTTTAATGCAGGAGAAACTATGGGAATTGGCCCAAGTACCTTGCGTGAAATCATTCAACACCTGCAGCGAATATATTGTGATTCCATCGGAATCGAATACATGTATATACGTGATCCGGAAAAAGTCAAATGGATTCAACAGCGACTGAACATAAACGACAACCATCCTAATTTTAATCCGGAACAGAGGAAGCACATACTAAACAAACTCAATCAAGCGGTTAGTTTTGAAAACTTTTTACACACCAAATACGTAGGTCAAAAACGATTTTCACTCGAAGGAGGCGAGTCGTTAATTCCCGCCTTAGATGCTGTTATTGAATCGGCTGCAGATCAAGGCGTTGAAGAGTTTGTGATGGGAATGGCCCACAGAGGCCGACTGAGCACACTAACCAACATTTTTGGTAAATCAACCAAAGACATCTTTAGCGAATTTGACGGTAAAGATTACGAAGAAATGGTTTTTGACGGCGATGTAAAATACCATCTTGGATGGACTTCGCAGCGTGTAACGGACAATGGAAAGAAGATCAATATGAATATTGCTCCCAATCCGTCTCACCTTGAAACGGTGGGTGCCGTGGTGGAAGGAATTGCCCGAGCAAAACTTGAAAATAAATTTAATGGCGATACCCATAAAGTACTCCCCATTATTGTTCATGGTGATGCTGCCATTGCTGGACAAGGGCTTCCCTATGAAATTGTTCAGATGGCATCACTTAAAGGCTACAAAACCGGAGGTACAATTCATATAGTTGTAAACAATCAGATTGGGTTTACCACCAATTATTTGGATGCGCGATCCAGCACCTATTGTACAGATGTAGCAAAGGTTACCCTTTCGCCCGTATTGCATGTTAATGCTGATGATGCTGAGGCAGTAGTTCACGCTACGCTTTTCGCCTTAGATTATCGTATGCGCTTTGGACTCGATGTTTTTATCGACCTTTTAGGGTACCGAAAATACGGACATAATGAGGGGGATGAACCTCGATTTACACAACCTACCTTGTACAAGGCAATTGCTCGGCATTCCAACCCAAGAGACATTTACGCAAATAAACTCATTGCAAATGGAGTAATTGATGACCACTATGTCAAGTTCCTTGAAGAAGAATACAAAGCCGTTTTAGAACACAATCTAGAGGATTCTAAAAAAACGGAAACAACGGTTATTACACCGTTTATGGCAGACGAATGGAAGGATTTTGTTCGTGTGGATGAAAAAGTGATGAGCGAACCCGTCACCACGGCTGTGGATGTAAAGCAGTTAGACATGGTAGCAAAATCCATAACCACTTTACCTGAGGGGCTTAATTTTTTACGAAAAATAGAACGTCTTGTAGAGGACCGAAAAGCCATGTATTTTGAAAACGACAGCTTGGATTGGGCTATGGGTGAACTTTTAGCCTATGGAACCCTATTGCTTGAAGGACACAACGTTAGACTTTCTGGACAAGATGTTGAACGGGGTACTTTTTCCCATCGACATGCGGTAATTAAAACCGAAAATGCAGAAGAAGAGGTGGTATTGCTCAACCAAATACAACCTGAAAAACAAGGTCGTTTTAATGTGTATAATTCCTTGTTATCCGAATACGGTGTTATGGGATTTGATTACGGTTATGCCCTTGCCAGTCCAAAAACATTGACCCTGTGGGAAGCTCAGTTTGGTGACTTTTCAAATGGAGCACAGATTATGATAGACCAATACCTTTCTGCGGCAGAAGACAAGTGGAAATTACAAAACGGATTGGTTTTACTACTTCCCCATGGATACGAAGGGCAAGGAGCGGAGCATTCTTCTGCTCGTATGGAACGATACCTCCAATTGTGTGCAAAAGACAATATGTTTGTGGCCAATTGTACTTCTCCTGCCAATATGTTTCATTTGCTTCGTAGGCAAATGAAGACCAATTACCGAAAGCCCTTAGTCGTATTTACTCCTAAAAGTTTATTGCGTCATCCGCAAGCGGTTTCCCAAAAAAAGGAATTTACCCATGGGCAATTTCAGCCCTTACTTTCAGATACTGTGGTAAATAAAAAAGAGGTAACCTCAATCGTATTTTGCTCCGGAAAATTTTATTACGATTTGTACAAATTTAGAGAAGAACACAATCGATTTGACGTAGCCCTTATCCGATTGGAACAACTATTCCCATTGCCTGTAGCCGATATTGAAAGCGAGCTTAAAAAATACCCCAATGCCAAAGAAAAGGTTTGGGCACAAGAAGAACCCCGAAATATGGGGGCTTGGAGTTACTTGCTCTTGCAATATCCTGAGGCTTCTCAATTTAGACCGGCTACACGACGCTACTATGGAGCCCCAGCAGCAGGAAGCGCAACCCGTTACTTACGTCGTCATCAACAAGTAATTGACTACGTTTTTGATCCTACAAAAGATAACTTTATACAACAAGCAAAGAAATAAGACCATGATTTTAGAAATGAAAGTACCTTCTCCAGGGGAATCAATAACAGAAGTTGAAATTGCACAATGGTTGGTTTCCGATGGTGATTATGTAGAAAAAGACCAAGCTATTGCTGAAGTCGATTCTGACAAGGCCACTCTTGAACTTCCTGCAGAAGTGAGTGGTATCATTACCCTAAAAGCGGAAGAAGGCGATGCAGTAGAAGTCGGTGCCGTTGTGTGTTTAATTGACACAGAAGGCAAAGCTCCCGAAGGAAGTACAGATAAATTATCAGCAGTTGCTTCCCCTAAAGCAACTTCAACTCCCGCCCCAGCAGTTGCATCAACAGCTCCCTCATATGCTGCTCAAACCCCTTCTCCTGCAGCAAAAAAAATCATGGATGAAAAAGGGATCGCTCCTAATTCTATTACAGGAACTGGTAGAGGCGGACGAATTACCAAAGACGACGCTGTAAAAGCTACACCAGCAATGGGCACTGCTCCGGAATGGGGAGATAGGGGGCAAAAAAGAGAAAAACTATCCATGCTACGCAGAAAGGTAGCCGAACGATTGGTAGAGGCTAAAAATGAAACGGCTATGCTTACTACCTTTAATGAAGCCGACATGTCAGCCATTTTTAGTGTGCGCAACCAACATAAAGATGCTTTTCAAAAAAAACATGGGGTAAAATTAGGATTCATGAGTTTTTTTACCAAAGCTGTTGTTCGGGCATTATCCCTTTATCCTGACGTCAATTCAATGATGGATGGAGACTATAAAATTGCTTATGACTATTGCGATATCAGTGTGGCAGTTTCCGGGCCTAAAGGACTAATGGTACCCGTTGTTAGAAATGCCGAAGCCCTATCTTTTGCAGGTGTAGAACAAGAAATCGGCCGTCTGGCCACGCGCGCTCGCGAAGGTAAAATAACAGTTGATGATATGACTGGAGGTACTTTTACCATATCTAATGGAGGAGTATTTGGGTCGATGTTATCCACTCCTATAATTAACCCTCCACAATCGGGAATTTTGGGCATGCACAACATCATTGAACGCCCTGTAGCCATAAGCGGCAAAGTAGAAATTCGTCCGATGATGTATCTCGCCCTTTCTTATGACCACCGCATTATCGATGGTAGAGAATCTGTTGGTTTTTTAGTGGCAGTAAAAGAAGCTCTTGAGGATCCCATTCAACACCTTATGGAAGGTAATCCAAAGAAAACACTCGAGCTATAACCAAAGTTTACGGGTAGCGTAATCGAGTTTGCTTTTGTTTTTGGTAAAAAAATCAGCACCTAAGATTCCGTCTATAGGTTTACACCCTTGCGAAGCAAGGGTTTGGTTGACATGATTCAAGTCTAACAAGACAAAAGAAAAAGTTCCCACAGCATGCATACCTAATTGCAATCGCGACTTTTTTGTTGCCATGGCTTTTAGCTTGTCTTGACTCGCACTTGCCGCATCAAACGGATCTCCTTTACTTTCCAATTGGTAATGATCTTTGAGATTCCAATGGATACAACTATTGGAAGCCCCGGTGTCGAGTAATAAAATAGCAGAAAGCCCATTGATTTTTGCTTTGCAAAGCAAATGGTTTGTTTTACTTCTTTTTAAGGGTACAAAACGTTCTCTCATGCCGCAAAGGTAAGCGTTCTCTATTTCACTTGATATCGCCAAACAATATGTATTTTTGCAGCGGAATACAAAACGATACCTTTTGATTGACACCCATACCCATTTATACGCAGAGGCCTTTGACAATGATCGTGATGAAGTTATTGCTGCAGCAATAAATGCTGGAGTGTCAAAGTTTTATCTCCCCGCGATTGACAGTACTTATGTGGAGAAAATGTATGCCTTAGAAAAAAAGTATCCCGATTCCATCCGTTTGATGGCAGGATTGCATCCAACCCATGTAAAAGAAAATGTGGAAGAAGAACTCCACAAAGTAAAACTACAACTTCAACAACGTAATTTTAGTGCGATTGGTGAAATTGGCATTGACTTGTATTGGGACCGAACCTATATAAAAGAACAACAAAACGCCTTTTCCCTACAATTAGAATGGGCAAAACACCATCAACTTCCTATTGTAATTCATTGTAGGGATGCTTTTGATGAGGTTTTTGAGATTTTAGAAAGTTACAAAGATGATCAATTGTATGGTATTTTTCATTGTTTTACAGGTACTGAAGAACAAGCATTACGCGCAATAGCGATGCAATTTAAATTAGGAATAGGTGGGGTAATTACATTTAAAAACGGAAAAATTGATCAATTTTTACACCGTTTGCCCCTTGAGTCAATCGTTTTAGAAACAGATGCTCCTTATTTAGCACCCTCTCCTTACCGAGGGAAACGAAATGAAAGTGCTTATCTTCCCCTAATTTGTAACCGAGTAGCCGCGTGTTTTGGCTTATCTTCATCTGAAATAGAAGCAGTTACAAGTCAAAATGCTTTGGCTGTTTTTGGAAATTAAAAAAGCGTATAAAAAATTATTTTTTTATTTTTTAAAAGATATTTTTTCGCTTTATTTGAGAAGTAATTTTTAGAGAGGTGGCCGAGTGGTCGAAGGCGCACGCCTGGAAAGTGTGTATTCCAATTGCATTGGAATCGAGGGTTCGAATCCCTTCCTCTCTGCAAAAATTATTATCGTATATATTTTTTTTTATCTTTAACCGCATTAATTAAATGAACAAACATTAGTAAAAATGAGAAAACTATTTATTTCCCTTACCTTTTTGGGTTTTATGGCTACAGCCAATGCAACAATTGCAACTCCTAATTCAGCTACTACCGTAGCTTCAACACTGGTACAAGATGCAGATGACGCTCCTGCGACATCAGACTCTTTTACTCAGGAGTTAAAAAAACGTTTTATTGAAGGTGGTCCTGGATTTATGGGGATCGTATTGATCTGTTTGATATTGGGATTAGCAATTGCTATTGAACGTATCATTTTCCTAAACTTAGCTACAACAAATACAAAAAAACTAACCGATGGTGTTGAAGAAGCCCTTTCTTCTGGTGGTGTAGAAGCTGCTAAAGAATTATGCCGTAACACTAAAGGTCCTGTTGCTTCTATCTTCTATCAAGGGTTAGACCGTATTGATGAAGGCGTAGAAAGCGCTGAAAAAGCGGTAGTTGCCTACGGTGGAGTTCAGATGGGACAACTTGAAAAGAATGTATCTTGGATTTCACTTTTTATCGCCTTGGCTCCGATGCTTGGATTCATGGGAACGGTAATTGGGATGATTCAAGCCTTCGACAAAATTGAAGCTGCTGGAGACATGCAACCTTCACTTGTGGCAGGAGGGATTAAAGTAGCACTTTTAACAACTGTATTTGGGTTGATTGTCGCTATTATCTTACAAGTTTTCTATAATTATATCGTAGCAAAAATTGACAGTATCGTTAATGACATGGAAGATGCTTCCATCACGTTAATTGATATTCTTGTTGCACAAAAAAAATAATTAACCTCTAACAGCAAATCAAATGAAAATTCAAACGATTGTAAAAATTATTAGTGCTGTTTTTGGTTTACTAGGCGTAATCTTCTTATTTAGAATTATTGGCGCTGGGGATGAAGAAATTAAAATGGCTGCCAGTATGGGAGACTTTGGAACGGTATCACCTTTGGTGTCACTTTCCATAGCCATCCTTATTGTTACTGTGGTAGTTACCCTTTTCTTTTCTTTAATCAATTTAGCATCAAGTAAAGAAAAATTAAAAAAATCAGTCATTTTTATTGGTTGTTTCTTAGTCGTTCTTGGAATTGCATATGCAGCTTCAACAGGCGTAGAAACTCCATTGAAAGATGGTGAAGTCCTTTCTGCTAGCGGTTCACGTTGGGTGGGAACAGGATTGAGAATGTTTTATATTTTAGCTGCTTTAGCCATTTTATCAATGGTATTGTCGGGAGCTAAAAAACTTTTAAATCGATAACCCATGGCAAAAAGAGCAGCTCCAGAAGTAAATGCCGGCTCTATGGCCGATATTGCGTTTCTTCTTTTGATTTTCTTTTTGGTAACTACTACCATTGAAACCGATAGTGGTTTAAATCGAAAATTACCTCCAATGGAAGACCAAGTTGACCCTCCAGTAATCCGTGAAAAAAATATCTTCACAGTGGTGGTCAACAAAAACAATCAACTGTTGGTGGAAGAGGAACTTACAGATATTGCCGATTTGAGAGAATTAGCAATTCAGTTTCTAGACAACGGAGGAGGCGTAGGTGAAGAAGCTTGTGATTATTGTCAGGGAGAACGTAATCCGTCTTCCTCTGACAATCCGGATAAGGCGATCATTTCTTTAAAAAACGACCGTGAAACTTCGTATAAGGTATACATCTCAGTTCAAAACGAACTGGTTGCCGCCTACAACGATTTACGAAACCGAGAGTTTCAACGCTTGTTTCCGAGTGAGGGTACTACTTATGTAGAAGCTCAAAAGCGCTATGACGATCCGAGAACTTCATTAGAGGTTCAAGAAGAGTTGAAGCCAAAATTGGATCGAGTAAAGGAAATGTATCCACAGAAGTTATCTGAGGCAGAACCGAATAAAACAAATTAAAACATTTAATTATGTCCAAATTCAAAAAGAAAAAAGGAGGCGAATTACCAGCCATTTCAACGGCTTCGTTGCCTGACATTGTCTTTATGTTGTTATTCTTTTTTATGGTGGCAACGGTTATGCGTGACAGTACCTTGATGGTTGTCAACAAACTTCCCGCTGCTGACCAAGTTGAAAAGTTAGATAAAAAAGACCGTGTGATGTATATCTATGCAGGGAAACCTTCTAGTCGTTACGAAGACAAATACGGAACCAGTGCGAAAATACAATTGAATGACAAATTTGCAAGCGTAAATGAAGTGGGTGCTTTTGTACTCGCAGAACGCGCTTCTAAACGTCAGGAATTGCAAAATGTATTGACCACTGCCCTTAAAGTTGATAGTGATACTAAGATGGGCTTAATACAAGACATTAAGCAGGAACTCCGTAAAGTAAGTGCGCTTAAAATAAACTACACCACCCGTGTAGGGAATTATCAGCAAAACTTAGATTAAGTTCTCATATACTATATTAAAAAGTGCCTTAAATTAATTGAGGCACTTTTTTTATTTTATACCCTATGGTACTCGTTAGGTTCTACTTTGTTCGTTTTGTACTCCTTTTTCTTGTTTGTTGTTCAACTGTGCTGAGAGGACAACAAAAAAGTACCGATTCCTCTTTTTACCGTGAAGATCAATTTTATTTGGGAATGTCAATGGTATTCTTAACCAGTTCAACCCCTGAATTTGAACCTTCGGGACTGTCTCGTCATTTTCAGTGGGGTGTTATACGTGATTTCCCCTTATCCTCTAAAGGAACTTGGGCTGCAGGAGTAGGAGCTGGCATGGGATTTGATCGGTATACAACCAATTTAAAACGTACTGAGGAGAAGGGTCTATCTACCTATACTTTTCAGCAGAATGATCAAAAAAAATCCTTTTTTATCACACAAAGCGCCCTTGAATTACCCGTTACCCTTCGATGGAGAAATTCTACAGCCTCAGATTATGCTTTTTGGAGAGTGTATGGAGGCGTTTCGCTGCAATGGTTTTACCTCGTGAAGGGTAAATATGAGGAAAACAAAGTGAATCTTAAAAACGATTTTGAAACTTTTGGTGCCACTGCGCACATGAGTATTGGATACAATACTTGGAATTTTTATGTTGGATATAGCCTGACTCCCTTATTTTCTGAAGCGACACAAGCCAACAGTTCAGTTCCTCTAGATATGGTTCCCCTCACCATAGGATTGATTTTTTATATCTTGTAATTAAAGCTCTTTGCGTAAGCGAGCAACGGGAAAATCAAGCTGTTCTCTATATTTTGCCACCGTACGTCGAGCCACGGGATATCCCTTTTCTTTCAGTAATTTAGAAAGGGTATCATCCGTTAAGGGTTTTTTCTTGTTTTCTCCTTCAATGAGTTGTTCGAGAATTTTTTTAATTTCAATTGTGGAAACGTCATTACCTTCTTCGTTTTTCATTCCCTCTGAGAAAAAGCTTTTAAGTAATTTCACCCCATAAGGAGTTTCAATGTATTTGCTATTTGCAACGCGTGATATTGTTGAAATATCCATAGATACTTTATCAGCTATATCTTTTAAAATCATGGGTTTTAAGTGTTGTTCATCACCCGTCAAAAAATACTCCTTTTGATGTTCAATAATGGCGTTGATAGTAATGTTTAAAGTATGATGGCGCTGATGTATTGCATCTATAAACCATTGCGCAGCATCAAGCTTCTGTTTAATAAATTGAATGGCCTCTTGTTGTGATTTTGATTTAACCGTACTTACTTGATACCCCGAAAGCATTTCTTTATACTGATTTGAAATCTTTAGTTGAGGGGCATTTCTACGATTTAGTTCTACAGTTATTTCACCTTCTTCCACGGTTAAAATAAAGTCGGGAACAACGTGGGTATTTTGAAAGGTAAAAGACAATGCACCTCCGGGTTTCGGATTTAATTTACTGATTAGGGTAATGGCGGTTTTTAATTGTTCTTCATTAATTCCCAAACGGTCTTGTAATTTTGCATAGTGTTTGTGACTAAAATGATCAAACTCTTGTTCAAGAATAGCTATAGCATGATCAATTTCTGGTCGATCATTTTTCTTTTTTTTCAGTTGTAATAATAAACATTCTTGTAATGATCGGGCACCTACACCTGGTGGATCAAGGGCTTGTACGGCTTTAATTATTTTTTTTAACTCCTGGGGTTCAACAAAAAGGTTTTGGGTAAAGGCTAAATCGTCCATTAACTCCTCATTGGTACGTCTTAAATAGCCACTATCGTCAATGCTGCCAATTAAGAATTCGGCAACTTGCATTTCTTGGTCATTCAAAATTAAATTTCCTGCCTGTTGAAGAAGATGTTGGTGAAAACTAACGCCTCCACTTACGGGTACAATTCGCTGCTCATCTTCATTAGAATAATTATTTGAATACAACCGATACGAAGGAATTTCGTCATCACTTAGGTATTGATCAACATCTATCTCATCGGCTTCTATTGTAGTACGTTCGTCGTAATCGTCTTCTGCGGTAGCGGGCTCAGGAAGTTCTAGACCACTTTCTAAGGCTGGATTTTCCCCTAACTCAGCCTCCACTTTTTGTTCCAGCTCTTGTGTAGAAAGTTGTATCAACTTCATCAGCTGGATTTGCTGTGGAGAGAGCTTTTGAGAAAGCTTTATTTGGAGCTGTTGCTTTAGCATGTGGTCAAATCAAATCGTTAGGTAAAGATAACGATTTTCATTAAGGGACTTAAAAAGAGGCGTTTTGAGGTGTTCTCGGAAATGGGATTACATCTCTTATGTTACTCATGCCTGTAGCAAATTGTACGAGGCGTTCAAAACCTAAACCAAATCCACTATGGGGTACAGAGCCAAAACGTCTAAGATCTAAATACCACCACAGTTCTTTTTCCTCAATTCCCATTTCTTTGATTCTTTTCTGCAATACATCTAAGCGTTCCTCACGTTGAGAACCCCCCACAATTTCACCAATTCCAGGAAACAAAATATCCATGGCCCGTACTGTTTTCTCATCGTCGTTTCTTCGCATATAAAACGCTTTAATATTTGCAGGATAATCATACAAAATTACGGGACAATTAAAGTGTTTTTCAACTAAGAAACGTTCGTGTTCGCTTTGAAGATCTACCCCCCATTCGTTTACGGGATATTGAAACTTTTTCTTTTTATTGGGGGTCGAGTTTTTAAGTATATCAATAGCTTCTGTATAGCTTACCCGTTTGAAGTTATTGTCAATGACAAACCGAATTTTTTCAAGAAGTCCCATTGAACTTCGTTCAGCTTGTGGTTTGCTGCTTTCTTCCTTGGTCAATCGCTCATCTAAAAACGCTAGGTCTTCTTGGCAATTCTCAATTATGTAGGACAAAACAGAAGTAATGAATTTTTCTGCCAAATCCATATTGTCATTCAAATCATAAAATGCCATTTCGGGTTCTATCATCCAGAATTCGGCCAAATGTCTGGCAGTATTTGAATTCTCAGCTCTAAAAGTGGGTCCAAATGTATAAACCTCTCCCAAGCCAAGGGCATAGGCTTCTGCTTCCAACTGACCGGATACGGTTAGGTTGGTTTCTTTGCCAAAAAAATCGGCTTTGTAGTCAATTTCACCTGCTTCGTTTTTAGGAGGATGCATTGGATCAAGCGTAGACACACGAAACATTTCGCCTGCACCTTCCGCATCACTACCCGTAATAATGGGAGTATTTACATAGTAAAATCCTTGACCTTGAAAAAAGTGATGCACGGCAAAAGAAAGTGCTGAACGCACTCGCATAACGGCGGCAAAGGTTGAAGTGCGAATTCGTAAATGGGCTTTTTCTCGTAAAAACTCAAAACTGTGTTTTTTAGGCTGAATGGGATAACTGTCCGGATCTGAGGGGCCCAAAACTTCTATTGTATTTACTTGAAGTTCTACAGTTTGTCCTTTTCCTTGGCTTTCCACTACATTTCCTTCAAGTACTAAAGCAGCTCCAGTATTGATTTGTTTTAAAATAGATTCAGGTGTTTTTTCAAAATCAACTACACATTGCAGATTTGCCAATGTAGATCCATCATTAAGGGCAATAAAACGATTGGCTCTAAACGTGCGTACCCAACCCTGAACTTTTTGGGTGGTTTCTATAGGTGCTTCTTGTAATAGGGTTTTGATTTTTGTCGCTTTCATCTCAGCTTAGTTACAATTTGAAAGTGCCTTCAAAGACAGTTATTTGATTTTTTTTTACGGTGCAAAGATACGCTTATTTCATGAGGTTTTTTCCGCTTAGACTTCATCCAAAATTTGAATCTTTGGCTTTTTGATGACCTTGTCGTTACTGATGGTATCTTTTAGTGATATCAATAGCGAAGGGAGTAAAATTAAATTGGCAAGCATAGCCATAAGAAGCGTAACGGCAACCAATCCCCCTAATGCTTTCGTACCTCCAAAATTTGAAGATAAGAATACTGAAAATCCAAAAAACAGCACGACTGAAGTATAGAACATGCTAATTCCCGTCTCTCTTAAGGCCGCAAATACTGCTTTATCAATATTCCATTTAGTACTTATCAATTCTTGCCTATACTTGGCTAAAAAATGGATGGTATCATCTACAGAAATACCAAAGGCAATACTAAAGACGAGTACGGTTGAAGGTTTTAGGGGTATGCCTGCGAAACCCATCACTCCAGCGGTAATAATGAGCGGTAATAAATTAGGAATCAACGAAATAATTATCATTTTGTAGGAACGAAATAAAAAGGCCATAAAAAGGGCAATGAGCAAAATGGCCAGACTCAGAGACAGGATAAGATTGTTAATTAAATACTTCGTTCCTTTAAGAAACAAAAGAGCTTTTCCGGTTACTTTAACCCCATACCGATCAGCTGGAAAAATTTTTTCAATCGTTTTTATAAGTTCCGACTCAATAGTTTCCATTCGTTCGGTCGGAATATCTTTCATAAAGGTAGTAATCCGCCCGTATTGCCCTGTGGAATCTACATAGCCTTTTAGTAAATCTGTATCTCCTTTTGAATTGTTCAAATACGAAAAAATAAAACTGTTTTCTTGGGAAGTGGGAAGCGCAAAGTAATTTGGATTCCCATTATAATAGGCTTGTTTTGAAAACTTTATGGCATTGACCACAGATAGCGGAGGGGCCAATTCGGGAATATCTTCAATAGACTGTTGCAATTCCTCCATACGGCGTAGGGTTGCGGGTTTTACAATTCCCTTTTCTCGTTTGCTGTCAATCCAAATTTCAAGCGGTACAATACCATTAAAATTGGCGTCAAAAAAACGAATATCTTCAAAAAACTCTGCCTTTTTGGGCATATCTTCTATAATACTCCCAGAGATTTTGATTTGATAAATCCCCGTAATTCCTAAAATCAATCCGAGTAAAGCCACTATATAGACGTTCAGCCTTTGCTTTTTTACTTTGGTTTCCATCCAATTTACAAAGACTTCAATCGATTTGTTTTTAAGGTGTTTAAGGTGCTTCTTTTTGGGGGGCAACATTAAACTATATACAATGGGAATTATAAGTAAGGACAATAAAAAGATGGAAACAATGTTTATAGACGCTACAATACCAAATTCTTTTAAAATTTTACTATTTGTTAAAATAAAAGTAGAAAACCCTGAAGCGGTGGTCAAGTTGGTCATTAGTGTTGCATTTCCCACTTTAGCGATGACCCTTTGCAGCGATTTTGCTTGGTTGCTGTGTTTTGCAATTTCTTGTTGGTATTTATTAATCAGGAAAATACAGTTGGGTACACCTATCACAATGATCAAAGGAGGAATTAATGCGGTGAGCACTGTAATTTCATAGCGTAACCAGCCTAAAATACCAAAGGCCCACATGACCCCTATGGACACTACAAGTAGGGATATAAATGTAGCTCGGAAAGAACGGAAAAAAAGAAAGAATATCAACGTTGTTACCAGTGCCGCTCCTAAAACAAACAAGCCGATTTCGTCAACAATATTTTGTGCATTGAGCGTTCGAATGTAAGGCATCCCCGAAACGTGAACATCCATTCCTGTTTCAGCTTCAAATGATTCGATTACCGGTATTAAGGTTTCAAATACGAAGTCTTTTCGTGCGGCAGTATTTACAATATCCTTATCCATATAGAGCACCGTTCTAATGGTTTCTGTTTTAGGATCAAAAAGGAGTTGATTATAAAAGGGGAGTTCTAAAAATAATTTTTCTTTAAATTTTTCAATCGAAAGTGAGTCACTTGCATCGCGTAAAGCAACAGGTTGCATTTCAAAGTTTTTATTCTTTGAATTTTTTACGAGTTCTTCAATATTATCTGTTGAAAGAAGAAAAGAGATTTCGGGGAAATCAGCGATTTTTGAATTTAATGTCCGCCAGGCATTGCGTTTTGTTGGAGTAAAAAAGGATTTGTCTTTAACCCCAATGACGATAACATTGCCCTCTTCACCAAAAGTTTGGGTGAAGGATTGATAAAGAATGTTTTCAGGATGATCGTCAGGTAATAAATTGGCTTCTGTAAAAGTAAATTGCATATACTTCCACTGAGTAGCCCAAAAGCACGTTGCCGCAATTATGGCGATAATTATGACAAGCCGATTGCGAAGAATAAGCCTTGCTACCAAGCCCCAAATGTTCCATTTCGAATTCTTTTTCATGAAGCTGGGTCAGCGAAGTTTTTTATGCCTTAAACGGTTAGAATTTCGGTTTCTTTTTGACTGTAAATTTGATCGACTTTCACTATAAATGTATCGGTCAATTCTTGAACATCAATTTCATAATTTTTTTGAACGTCTTCCGAAGTATCTGATTTTTTTATGTCTGTATTCGCCTCTTTTCGAGCTGCACGAATTCCAATTTTTGCATTTTCAGCGGCTGCTTTTGCCAGCTTGGCCAGGTCTTTTCGACGTTCTTCTGTCAATGGAGGAATATTAATGATTATAGATTCTCCGTTATTCATAGGATTAAAGCCTAGATTGGCAATTAAAATTGCTTTTTCAATATCCGCTAACATATTTTTTTCCCAAGGCTGTACGGTTAAGGTGCGCGCATCGGGCGAATTAATGTTAGCAACTTGTGAAATTGGAGTTGGGTTTCCGTAGTAATCCACTTTAACACCAGAGAGCATAATAGGGTTGGCTTTTCCCGCTCTAATATTAACCATTTCTTTTTCGAGATGCGTTATCGCCAGCTCCATACTTTCTTTGGCGGCTTCGATAATAAAATTTAATTCTTCCATGTTTTATGTTTAAAGATCAACACGTGTGCCAATGTTTTTTCCTTGCACTACCTGGAACAAATTGCCGGGGGTATTCATGTCAAATACAATTATTGGAAGTTTGTTTTCTTGGCTTAAGGTAAAAGCTGTAGTGTCCATAACTTTTAAACCTCGCTTGAGCACTTCATCAAAGGAAAGCTGATCAAACTTGGTTGCTTTATTGTTTTTTTCGGGATCTTCATTATAAATTCCGTCTACTCTTGTGCCTTTAAGAATCACATCCGCATTAATTTCTACAGCGCGAAGTACGGCGGCTGAGTCGGTAGTGAAAAATGGATTTCCTGTTCCACAACCAAAAATAACAACACGTTTTTTTTCAAGGTGACGCATGGCTTTTCGTTTAATAAAAGGCTCTGCAATCGCTTCGATTTTAATGGCCGTTTGAAGTCGGGTGGGTACATCGTTATTTTCCAAAGCACTTTGTAAGGCCAGCCCGTTGATAACAGTAGCTAACATGCCCATATAGTCTGCCTGTACGCGATCCATTCCTTTGCTGGCTCCTGAAACACCCCTAAAAATATTCCCCCCACCAATTACAACGGCTACTTCTACGCCGGCATCAAACACCTTTTTTATTTCTTTAGCATAGTCGTCTAAACGTTGTGCGTCGATACCGTGGTTTTGGATCCCCATTAGGGCCTCACCACTTAATTTTAATAAAATTCTACGGTATTTCATCTTGGAGAATGTGTTCACAAATATAAAAATTAAAGAAGAATTAGTTTGGGTTAATTAATAACATTCTACAACAGTAAGCTTTCGAAGAAATCGCCATTCAGATCAAATGGCTTTTAAACTTAAATCGATAGGTTTTGCAGCATATGTTAATGCCCCCATTGAAATAAAATTGACACCCGTTTCGGCCATTTCTTCCAAATTGTTTTCCGTTATATTTCCAGAGGCTTCTGTGGGTATTTTATTATCAATAAACGCAATTGCATGTTGGAGTTCTTTAGCAGAAAAATTATCTAATAAAATTCTGTTCACCCAGTTGAACTTAAGAATGGCAGTGATTTCATCAAGATTTCTTGCCTCAACAACCACTTCTATTTCTTGGGCTTGTGAATTAAGAAAATGTTCTGTTTTTTGTAGTGCTTTTGTCATTCCGCCACAAAAATCAACATGATTATCTTTTATCATTAAAGCGTCAAATAGTCCCATTCTGTGATTGGTTCCCCCTCCAATTAGAACGGCCCATTTTTCAGGATATCTAAAATTAGGTGTTGTTTTTCGGGTATCTAAAAGTTGGCAATTTGTGTGTTTTATTTTTTGAGACAATCTGTTTGTTAGGGTGGCGATACCACTCATTCTTTGCATGGTGTTTAAAACCAAGCGTTCTGTGGCCAGTATAGATTGAGTGTTTCCTTCAATAGTAAAAACAGTAGTTCCTTTTTTTGCTTGAGTTCCTTCTTCAGAAAGGGAATGAAAAATTAAATTAGGGTCATACCGTTCAAATAGAATTTTACAAAGTTCTATTCCCGCAAGAATACCCTCTTCTTTTACTATAACTTTTGCCTTATTGGATGCCTCTATCGGAATACAAGACTGGCTACTATAATCTCCACGGCCAATATCTTCTTTTAGGGCTTCATCAATAAAGTGATTTATATTGCTTTTGTAGCGCTGGTAAAAATAACTAGGCATAATCATGATTGTAAAAAACTCCTTTATTTGTTGTTATTGATTGGGCTTGCTGTATGATTAAATGAGCAATACTCACCATATTTCGTAGTTCACACAGGCCGTTTGTCAACTTGTGTTGATTGTATATTTTTTGAACTTTTTTATAGATTTCAAACATTTCTAAATTCCCTTTAATAAGCCCCTCTTTCGTTTTGAAAATGCCTACATGATGGGTCATAATCTCTTGCAATTGAATTCTTAATTGACGAATTTCTTTAATCTCAACGGAATTAGAATAGGCATCTCCTTTCCATTCAGGAAGGGCATCATAAAATGAAGGATCAGGCAATTCACTTTTTAAGGCATTAATGACGTCAAGGGCAGCACGATGAGAGAAAACTAAGGCTTCAAGTAATGAATTTGAAGCAAGTCTGTTAGCCCCATGTAAGCCAGTAGAGCTGCATTCTCCTATTGCGTAAAGGCCTTTTAATCTGGATTCACTAGCGGAGTTGACTTCGATGCCTCCGCAAAAGTAATGAGCAGCAGGTACAACGGGAATTAAATCTTCAGGGAGATGAATGTCTAGAGAAGCGCAAGTGGTGTAAATGTTTGGAAATTGTTTTTTCCAAGTTTCTATAGTAATATCAGAGCAGTCCAAAAAAACAAAATTATCTTCTTGTTTTAGAATTTCCTTTTGAATGGCACGTGCAACGATATCTCTTGGAGCAAGTTCTTTTCTTGGGTCGTAATTTTTCATAAAATATTCACCCGAGCAATTTCTAAGTTTGGCCCCCGCTCCACGAACGGCTTCGGTGATTAGAAAGGTATTTCCATTTACTTTGGTGTATAAGGCCGTAGGATGAAATTGAACATAAGGGAGTTTGTCCATATGAACTTTAGCGCGATAGGCCGCTCCTAGTCCATCTCCTGTAGCAATCGAAGGATTGGTACTGTGAGCATACAAACTTCCAGCCCCCCCAGTACAGAGAGCAGTGATTTTGGCACTTATTTTAAGAATACTTTCCTCTTCTTTAGAAATCACATAGGCACCGTAGCATCGATTGTATTTTTTTTCGCTGTGGTGATCAGTAATTAAATCTACTAACGTATGATTTTCCAAGATTTGAATATTTTGGAAGGATTTAATTTTATTAATTAGGGCTTCTTGAACGTGAAGTCCTGTATGATCTTTATAATGTACGACTCTTTTCTCGGAATGTCCTCCTTCTTTGACTAAGTGAAAACTTCTTTTTTGTGTGTCAAATTGAATCCCCCATGTAATTAACTCTTTTAAGCGATCTTTACCTTCTTCAACAACAAATTTTACCACCTCGGGATTGCATGCTCCCGCACCTGCTGTTAGCGTGTCTTGAATGTGTTTTTGAAATGAATCTTTCTCAAAATCAGAGACAACGGCAATTCCTCCTTGAGCATATTTTGTATTGCCTTCACTCACTTGATCTTTAGAAATTAATAAGATCGAAATTTCAGAATTGCATTCTGCTAATTTTATAGCAAATGAAAGTCCTGAAATCCCCGTACCAATTATTAATACATCTGCAATCATGATTATTTTAATTCCAGCATTTTAAGAATGGGCATTTTTGCTTTTTCAATGAGTTCGGGGGCTAATTGAATTTCGGGTTGTTCAAATCGCAAACAATTGTAAAGTTTTTCCAAAGTGTTTAGTTTCATAAATGCACATTCGCTACAGGCACATGTATCATCATCAACAGGAGCGGGGATGAAGGTTTTCTGCGGACATTTTTTTTGCATTTCGTGTAAAATTCCAGCCTCTGTGGCTACAATATAATTTGTGGCAGTATCGGTCTGAACAAATTGAAGCAAACCCGAGGTGCTTCCCACGTAGTGCGCAATCTCAAGAATTGGAGATTCACTTTCGGGATGTGCTATAAATTTGGCGTTCGGATACTTTTGAATTAAAGTAATGATCTTATCAAAAGAAAAGGCCTCATGAACAATGCACGAACCCTCCCATAAGATCATCTTCCGACCGGTTTCTTTTATCAAAAAACGGCCTAAATTTTTATCTGGCGCAAAAATAATTTCCTGATTTTCAGGAATACTTTCAATTACTTTTTTAGCATTACTTGAGGTACAAACAATATCACTTAGGGCTTTGATTTCAGCAGAACAATTGATGTACGTAACTACAATCGCGTTTGGATATAATGCCTTGAACGACGCAAAATCGGAAGGAGGACAGGAGTCGGCTAATGAACAGCCCGCTTTTAAATCGGGGAGTAACACTTTTTTTGAAGGATTGATGATTTTTGCCGTCTCTGCCATAAAATGAACACCAGCGAAGACAATTATATCTGCTTTTACTTTTGCTGCTTGCTGTGCTAAATACAAACTGTCGCCTAAATAATCAGCCAAATCTTGAATGGCAGGATCTTGGTAATAATGGGCGAGGAGTACCGCATTTTTTTCCTTTTTTAATTCTAAAATGGCTTGGCTTAGATCGATGTTTTTTTCAATTGGAGCACGGATATAACCTAAATTTTCTAATTGTTTAGAAACGGATTGTTGGGTCATTTTGATTTAATTAATAATTTTTAAAGCTCATTATAACATTATTTGCATTCAATAGTCAATCTGAATTCTAGTTTAGCAGACTTTCCAGTGTGTAGGCCTTTTCAACTCTAAATTCACCACTTTGTGTTCTTCGTAACGAGGATAAATGTGCTCCACTTTGTAATGCCTTTCCAAAATCATGGGCTAGGCTTCTGATGTAAGTTCCCTTGCCGCAACGTACTAAAAAAGTAACATTGGGAAGTGCAATCTGTGTCAATTCAAAGGTTGATATCTTCACTTTTCGTGAGGGGACCTCAATACTTGTTCCTGCTCGAGCAAACTCATACAAACGTTTTCCTTCTTTTTTAAGGGCCGAAAATAGAGGAGGTTGTTGCATGATTTCACCTGTAAATTGGGCTGTAGCTTCATAAAGTTGGTTTGGGGATAGATGTTCAAAAGGGAAGGTGTGATCAACAGTTGTTTCTAAATCGTAAGAAGGGGTTGTTCCTCCTAAAGTAAAAGTTCCTGTATATTCTTTTTCACCTTCTTGAAGTTCTGCAATTGATTTTGTTTTTTTTCCTGTGCAAAGAAGTAATAAACCTGTAGCTAATGGATCAAGAGTTCCAGCATGACCAATTTTAAGTTTATTAAGTCCAAGCGACTTTTTAAAATGCCAACGGATTTTATTAACCACCTGAAAAGAGGTCCACCCAAGGGGTTTGTCAATTAAAATAACCTGTCCTTCTTGAAGTGTTTCTGCGGTAAAATGTTGCTCAAAAAAATTCATAGGCTATGGCAATTCCACCAATAATAAAACAGTATATGCTAAAGTATTTAAGTTGACTTTTTTTAACCAATGCAATCATCCATTTACAGGCCAATATACCTGTAAAAAAGGCCGCCAAAAAACCGAGAACTAGGGGCAATCCATTCGTTGCTTCTATTGTATTTTCGGCATCCATTATTTTTTTGGCCATGCTACCAAAAATTAAGGGAAGTACCATAAGAAAGGAAAAACGGGCTGCTTTTTCTCGATCAATTCCCAATAGAACAGCTGTGGCAATGGTTGATCCGCTTCGCGAGAGTCCGGGCAGAATGGCAACTGCTTGTACCAAGCCTAAAATCAATGCCTGAGGGGTCGATACGCTTTGGTCTGTATTCTTGGCTTTATCGGCTATATATAACAACAAGGCTGTCACTAAAAGGAGTATGCCGATTAACAATAGATTTTGTGAAAAAAGGGATTCAATTTCAGTTTGAAGAAATAAACCCACAAGAACTGCGGGTAACATGGAAAGGAGTATTTTAAGACTAAAGCGAGTACTTTCATTTTGTTTCAACGCAATTAATCCTTTAAGCAAGTCGTTAATTTCGGTACGAAAAACAACTACGGTACTAAGGGCTGTTGCCATATGGAGAGTTAAAACCAAAAAAAGACTTTCCTCAGCTTCAATTGAAGTTCCAAAAAGGGTTTTGGCCAGCTCTAAATGCCCACTAGACGAAATCGGGAGGAATTCTGTTAGTCCTTGAATAATACCTAGAGCAATAGCTTCTACAGCATTCATTTTTTAGCCCGTTCTTTTGTCAAAATTGAAAACATTGCTATCCCAAACCCAACTAAGACAAGGGTTGGAGCTAATCTGATTCGCCTAAAGTTAAAAATAGCATCGTTAAAAATTTTAGGGTCGTCACTTCCGCCACCTGACATTAAAATGAAGCCTAGAGCAATAAAAATAAATGAAAGAAACAAAAGGGTATAATTTCTTTTTTCAAACAAAAATTTTTTTTGCGGTGACTTCATAACTTAGCTTTAATAAATGGCGTCAGATTGTAAATTGAGGTAACGCTGAGTGGCAAAGAACGTACTTATCCCGGTAATTCCCAAGCCGAGTAATACGACAAAAGCATAAACCATTCCTATTTCAAGCCATTGAGCGGTTAAGCCAAGCTCCGGAAACCTACGGTTCAGTTCAAAAAGCACAATGGTTAATCCCCCTAGGGCAACGAGAGAGCTGATAACTCCCAACCGAAGATGAGTTAGTATAAAGGGTTTTCGGATAAATGATTTTGTGGCTCCTACCATTTGCATGGTTTTAATGATGAAGCGTTTTGAATAAATGGACAGTCGAATAGAGCTATTGATTAACAATAATGCGATAGCTATAAATAGGGCTGAGGTAAATATAAGTACAAGCGATATGCGCTGTATATTATTGTCGAGCAGGCTAACCAATGGTTGATCGTATACAACTTCACTAACAAAATCACTGGCTTCCAATGAGGTCTTGGTTTCTTCAAGAGATTGCGTGTTTACAAAGTCAGCGTTAAAAAAAACATCAATTGAATTCAAAAGGGGATTGTAGCCTAAAAATTCGACAAAATCTTCACCAATATCCCTTGCATATTGTTCTGCGGCTTCTTCTTTAGGCGTAAATTCAACTCTTTTGGTGCCTTGATCAAGTTGTAATTTTTTTTGTAACTGTTTTATTTCAATGTCTTTCGCACTGTCTTTTACGTAAATAGTCAGCGCAATTTGTTCTTTAAAATGACTGGCCACACGTTGTGTATTGATCAAAAACAACCCCAGTATACCCACAAAAAATAATACAAGAGCGATACTAATCACCACTGAGAAATATCCTGTTAAGACTCTTCTTTTTTGAAAATTTTCTTGAAAGCTTTTCACTTAAACGGATTGTTTTTGTAAAAATAGAAAAGAAATCGTAGACCCGAAGGAGTTTAAAATATTCTTTTGACATTCCATCAATAACCGTATTTTTGTGGCTTCACAAAAGGAGCAAGAACACGTGGGTTACGACTTTAATCGAATTGAAAAAAAATGGCAAACGTATTGGGCCAAAAACCAAACTTTTAAAGCAACCAATAAATCGGATAAGCCCAAATTTTATGTTTTAGACATGTTTCCATACCCTTCGGGGGCTGGACTGCATGTGGGTCATCCCTTAGGGTATATTGCCAGTGATATAGTTGCACGCTATAAACGCCATCAGGGCTTTAATGTACTTCATCCCCAAGGATACGATTCTTTTGGATTGCCCGCTGAACAATATGCCATTCAAACGGGTCAACATCCAGCAAAAACAACAAAAGAAAATATTGCTCGATATCGGGAACAATTAGATCGTATGGGCTTTTCATTTGATTGGAGTCGTGAAGTGCGAACATCAGACCCGTCCTATTACAAATGGACGCAATGGATTTTTCTCCTGCTTTTCGATCATTACTATTGTAAAGAAGCAGATAAAGCAAAGCCGATGTCAACTTTAGTCAATCGTTTTGAAAAGGAAGGAAATCGTTCAGTAAATGCGGTTAGCGACCCCCATGTCCCCTCTTTTTCAGCTTCAGAGTGGAACGCCTACAGTAACGAACAACAACAACAGATTCTACTGGGCTATCGATTAACGTATTTGTCAGATACTGAAGTAAATTGGTGTGCAGCCTTAGGAACCGTTTTGGCTAATGACGAAATAATTAACGGAGTGTCAGAACGTGGCGGCCACCCTGTTACGAAGAAAAAAATGAAGCAATGGAGCATGCGAATTGGTGCCTATGCAGAACGTCTTTTATCAGGGTTAGATCGGATTGAATGGCCAGAACCCTTAAAAGAAATGCAACGCAATTGGATTGGTAAATCCATTGGAGCCAAAGTGTTTTTCCAAGTAGAGGCACACGAGGCTAAAATAGAAGTGTTTACTACGCGACCCGATACCTTATTTGGGGTAACTTTTATGACCCTCGCACCTGAGTTGGAATTGGTTCAACAGCTTACTACTCCTGATCAACAGAAAGCAGTAGAGGAGTATATTGAAAAAACACGCCAACGCACTGAACGCGAACGTATGGCAGATGTCAAAAGCTGTACGGGTGTTTTTACAGGGAGTTATGCACTTCATCCCTTTACAGCAGAACGTATTCCTATTTGGATTGGGGATTATGTATTGGCCGATTACGGTACAGGAGCTGTCATGGCGGTGCCTTGCGGTGACCAAAGAGATTACGATTTTGCAAAACACTTTAACCTTCCTATCAAAAACATTTTCAAATCGGTTTCTATAGAAGAACAGGCTTATTCAGAAAAAGAAAACGCTGTTATTGACAATTCTGATTTTCTAACAGGTCTTTCCCATAAAGAGGCCATGAAAACCGTAATTGCTGCACTTGAAGAAAAAGGGTGTGGAAAAGGAACCATCAATTACAGACTGCGGGATGCTATTTTTAGTCGTCAACGCTATTGGGGAGAACCCATACCTGTATATTATGTCAAGGGAATTCCTTACCCATTATCCTCAGAGGATTTACCCTTAGAATTACCTGAAGTTCAAAAATACCTTCCCACCGAAGAGGGTGCGCCACCACTGGGTAATGCCACCCATTGGGCATGGGACACTTCCACTAAAACGGTGGTAGATAATTCACTTATTGATCATCAATCGGTATTTCCATTGGAATTAAACACCATGCCGGGTTGGGCGGGCAGTTCCTGGTATTTTTACCGCTATATGGACGCGCAAAATTCAAAGGAATTTGTAAGTTCAGAGGCCAAAAACTATTGGCGGGATGTAGATTTGTATTTGGGAGGTAGTGAACACGCAACGGGTCATTTGCTTTACTCTCGTTTTTGGCAAAAGTTTTTATTTGATTTGGAATTACTCCCCGTCGATGAATATGCCAAGAAATTAATCAATCAAGGAATGATTTTGGGTACTTCAGCCTTTGTATATCGAAAATCGGGAACCCAAAACTACATATCTAAAGACCTTCTTACTGCAGAAGATAAAGTGGAACCCATTCGCGTTGATGTGAATCTGGTAAATGCCTCTGATGAGCTTGATACAGCTGCGATACAAAATTGGCAGCCACAGTTTCAACAGGCTACTTTTGAGTACAGTAAAGGGGTGTTTAAGGTGGGACGTGAAGTTGAAAAGATGTCAAAATCAAAATACAACGTGGTGAATCCCGATGAAATTTGCGATCAATATGGCGCAGATACTTTACGCATGTATGAAATGTTTTTAGGACCTATAGAACAGGCTAAACCTTGGAATACTGCTGGAATTTCTGGAGTTTCAGGTTTTTTGAATAAGTTTTGGCGCTTGTTTTATGACGATCAATGGAGGGTAACTGAAGCGGAACCTACAAAAGAAGCACTTAAAATCACGCATGAAACGATAAAAAAAATAACCTACGATATTGAACACTTTTCATTTAACACTTGTGTAAGTTCTTTTATGATTTGTGTAAACGAATTGCATCGTTTGCAGTGTTATTCTCGCTCAATTCTTACACCCTTAACGGTATTGCTTTCCCCCTTTGCGCCGCATTTGGCCGAAGAATTATGGGAAAATTTAGGCCATTCTCACTCCCTCACGCAGGAACCTTTTCCTGTAGCCAATGAAGCCTATATGGTAGAAGAAAATAAAGATTATCCAATTTCCTTTAATGGTAAAATGCGATTTACTTTAAGTTTATCCCTTGATCTGGATCAAGAAGCAATTAAAAAAGCAGTTTTGGAGGATCCCAGAACTATGGAATATTTAAATGGAAACACGCCAAAAAAATGGATTATTGTTCCGGCTAAAATTATCAATATTGTTTGTTAAAATCTACTCAAGCCGTAGTAATACATTTGGAATTCTAATACCTTTGAAAAAAAATTACAATGGGAACGTACTACCTACTTATCATCGGAATTTCTCTCGCCAGTATGCTGGTGAGCAATACCTTAAAGCGAAAGTTTAAACAATATTCTCAAAAGACATTACGAAACGGAATGTCGGGAAAAGAAATTGCTGAAAAAATGCTTAATGATCATGGTATTCATGATGTTAAGGTTGTTTCTGTCCAAGGTAAATTAACAGATCATTACAATCCAAAAACCAAAACAGTAAATTTAAGTGAGGTGGTGTACCACGAACGAAATGCTGCAGCGGCTGCCGTTGCTGCTCACGAATGTGGACATGCCGTTCAACATGCCAAAGGATATGAGTGGTTGAAAATGAGGTCTACATTAGTTCCTATGGTTGGAGTAGCCTCTAACCTTTCTATGTTTGCCATTATTGGTGGGTTAGTGCTGATGCAAATTGTACCCATTGGGTATACCATTGCCGTTTTGGGCGTGGGATTATTTGCAGTAGGTACCCTATTTAGCTTTATAACTCTTCCTGTAGAATACGATGCGAGTAACCGAGCCTTAGCATGGCTGCAAAGAAAAAACATGGTATCTCGAGAAGAGTATGACGGGGCTCAAGACGCCTTAAAATGGGCTGCGCGTACTTATGTAGTTGCTGCACTGGGTTCGTTAGCTACCTTGGCCTATTTTGCTTTGCAGGTTTTTGGGGGTAGAAGAGATTAACTACAATTGAATTTGTCGGGAGAGTTGTTGTTGTAAAGAGATAAATGTCTCTGTTCGTGACACGCCCTCTATAGATTGAATTTTCGTATTCAAAACATCCATTAGGTGTTCATTGTCTCGGCAACGTAATTTTACCAATAGGCTCCAGTTTCCAGTGGTATAATGACATTCAATCACTTCATCTATTCGCTCCAACTGAAGCACGGCCTCAGGATTTCGCATGGCTTTATCCAAATAAATGCCCACAAAAGCAAGTGTTTTATACCCTAATATTTTAGGATTTAAATTAATTTGTGAGCCTGATATGACTTCTGCTTTTTCTAATTTTTTTAGGCGTTGGTGAACGGCAGCTCCAGAAATACCCGTAGCTTTAGCAAGTGACAATATGGGCGTTCGCGCATCTTGCATTAAGGATTTTAATAGAATTTTATCAATCCCGTCGATGTGCACAGAATGGTCATCAATTTTCATAGTATTTATGGAATAATTTATAGATTTAATTATATGTGTGAAAATAGTTTTTATTTATAACCAAAACAAGTTTATGTATAAATAATATTAATAAGATGAAATTTAAATTCAGATTGTATGGCAGTATAGGAATGGGGTTGGCTATTGCTTTAGGCGCCTTTGGCAGCCATTGGGCTAAAGGGGTCTTAAATGAAACCGCATTATCTGCCTATGATATAGGGGTACGCTATTTGTTTTACCACAGTTTAGCTAGTTTAGCACTGGCTACATGGTTTGACAACGAAGGAAAAGAAGGGAAAAGAATTTTTCTTTCTTTTTTTTGGGGAACGCTTCTCTTTTCCGGAAGTTTGATACTGTTAAGCTTTCAAGTTCTTTTGCCGTTTTCGTTAAAAGGGATAGGGATTATAACGCCACTTGGAGGTATTTTACTCCTTGTAGGTTGGACATTAACTGTCCGGTTTGTATTAAAATCGAGAAAAATGTTTAGCTAAACACTGATACTGGCGATGTATTTTTCAAGCGCCATTGTCATTGAGGGTGTTTCCGGAGTAGGCGCTTTAACGTCAATGCGCAAACCGGCTTCTTTTGCTGCGTTTTCAGTCGTATTACCATATACCGCTATGCGGGTATCGTTTTGTTTGAAATCAGGAAAATTCTTGAATAATGATTCAATTCCAGAGGGACTAAAGAAGACCAAAATATCATAATAAACATCCCGTAAATCGGTTAAATCGCTTACCACTGTACGATACAAAATTGCCCGTTGCCAGTTGAGTTTTATTTTCTCTAAAAAATCAGGAATATCCGATTTCAATACGTCAGAGGTTGGGATTAAAAAAGATTCTTTATTGAATTTTTTAAAAACACTTTCAAGGTCTTCAATACTTCGCTCACCCACATACACTTTGCGTTTGCGATACACCACATATTTTTGAAGGTAAAAGGCTACAGCTTCCGATTGGCAAAAATACTTTGTAGTATCAGGAACGGTAAAGCGCATTTCTTTGCACAGTCTAAAAAAATGATCCACTGCATTTCGGCTCGTCAATACTATATTATCGAAATTGTTGAAGTCTATTTTTTGTTGCCTTACCTCTTTGGCCGTTACCCCTTCTACGTGAATAAACGGGCGAAAATCAATGGAGAGTTTGTTTTTTTCAATAAGCCTACTGTATGGGGATTTTTCTAGTGATGGTTCAGGCTGAGAGACCAATATCGTTTTCACTTTCATAGGGTTCGATTACAATTTCGTTTCGATAAAAATCCTAAAATACCACAACCAAGGTGCTACTTTGAACGTGCAAAGATAAAGAAATAAATAGAAAATATCTTTAGGATGATTCCGAAAATAGTTTAAGAGAACCCCTGTATACAGTATTGCCCAAGCCCCTAATAATCCAAAGATTAGGGCGTTAATTACTCCCTTGTTAAAAGCGCTAAACTCATAAAAAAATAACATAATGAGGAGATAATAAGAAAATTGTGAATTCAGGCTGAAAATTTTAAAAAAGGGTGATCTTGTTCTTTTGGTCAATTTCAATGTTTTTACTAAAAATCGGAGCAGAATAAAACGGAGAATGAGCAGTAGAAAAACCCCCATCAAAAAATAATAAAATTCAAATGCGTATTGAACAGAAAGCGAATTGAATTGGAGTGCCCAATAAAATAAAAGGACAAGTGTATTCACAATTACCAGAAAACTCAGCACATTAAAATTATGCAGGTAATTCACATTTTTTTCACTGTTGTATTTACCCAAATAAACGGGCAATGAAAAAGGACGCAATAGGCTTTGAACACGTTCTGAATCCAAAATAAACAAAGCCGAAATAAAAAGAAAATTAAAGAAGTAAAACAGACTGATCCAATCTTGATGCGTTTGCGTTCGTAGAATCCAATCTTCCATTGTGCAAAAGTACAGGTTTTTGAAAAATTAATCTCTGATCATCATTCGGTTGTTGCTTTTACATTTGCTACTTTTACACCACCATGGAGGGAAAAACACTGATAATTATTCCTACTTATAACGAGATAGAGAATATTGAGTCCATTGTATATGCTGTTTTTAACATCGTTCCTGCTTTTCATGTTTTGGTGGTAGATGATAATTCTCCCGATGGAACAGCAAATGTGGTTTCCGAGTTGAAAAAAAAGTATTCCGATCAACTTTTTTTAGAAATTCGATCAAAAAAAACAGGACTAGGTGATGCTTATGTTCACGGCTTTCGCTGGGCTCTTGAGCGTCAGTATAGTTATGTATTTGAGATGGATGCTGATTTTTCACACAATCCTAAGGAATTGATTCCGATGCAAGCTCAATTGATCCAACAGGCTGATGTAGTTGTCGGATCGCGCTATTCTAACGGGGTAAATGTGGTCAATTGGCCTTTAAGTAGAGTGTTACTTTCGTATTTTGCCTCCGTTTATGTGCGTTGGATAACCCATTTACCGGTAAAAGATGCTACCGCTGGATTTGTAGGGTACACCCGAAATGTTTTAACTTCAATGGATATTGATTCCATCAGATTTGGTGGGTATGCGTTTCAAATTGAATTGAAATACAAAGCTTGGATAAAAGGATTTACAATAGTTGAACACCCCATAATTTTTGTCAACAGACAATTGGGTAAATCCAAAATGAGCGGCAATATCATTTGGGAAGCCTTATTTGGTGTTTTGTATTTGCGTTGGAATAAAAGAAAATTTAAATGAGTAAACTCGGTACGTTAAAAATTGTAAATGCAAAATTGGTCAATGAAGGTCAAATCAAAACCTGTGACCTGTTGATTAAAGAAAATCGTATTGAACGTATTGCGGAATCACTTAGTAATTACGAAAGTGACGCGACTTTTGATGCCCAAGGAAAACATCTTTTGCCCGGACTAATAGACGACCAGGTTCATTTCCGCGAGCCCGGCCTCACTCACAAAGCGAACATAGCTTCTGAATCAAAAGCGGCAATTGCGGGAGGGATAACTTCTTTTTTTGAAATGCCCAACACACAACCCCAAACCACCACAATTGAAGCTTGGGAAGAAAAAAATAAAATAGCCGCTTCAACTTCCTATGCCAATTATGCCTTTATGTTTGGGGGTACAAATGATAATTTAGCACAAATTCAAGCGCTTGATAGTACCAGAGTTCCTGCATTAAAGTTGTTTTTGGGATCGTCAACAGGCAATATGCTTGTCGACAATCCTGATGTATTGCGCTCAATTTTTAGTAGTACAGATATAGTAATCGCGGTACATTGTGAAGACGAAACTACTATTCAAACCAATTTAAAAAAGGCTAAAGATCAATTTGGTGATGCGATTCCAATGGAATACCATCCAATAATTCGTAGCGAAGAAGCCTGTTATTTATCCTCCTCTAGGGCGGTGGCTTTGGCGAAAGAAACGGGCGCCAGACTTCATGTCTTTCACGTATCAACAGCAAAAGAATTATCGCTCTTTGACAATTCGATTCCCCTAGAACAGAAAAAGATAACCGCTGAAGTGTGTACCCATCATTTGTGGTTTTCGGATGCAGATTACAAAAGCAAAGGAACTGCAATTAAGTGGAACCCTGCTGTAAAAACACAGCGGGATCGAGAGGCATTGTGGGAAGGACTTAATTCAGATCTTTTGGATGTATTGGCTACCGATCATGCTCCACATACTTTCGACGAAAAAAATCAATTGTATACCCAAGCACCCTCAGGAGGGCCATTGGTTCAACACGCACTCCCTGCATTGCTCACCGCGCATCACGAAGGGAAAGTTACGCTTGAAAAAATTGTGCAAAAAGCATGTCATAACCCCGCAATTTTATTTGACATCCAACACAGGGGGTTTGTTAGGGAAGGCTATTTTGCAGATTTGGTCCTTGTTGATCTAGAAGCCGATTGGACTGTTGAAAAGAACGATTTACTTTACCGGTGCGGGTGGTCTCCCTTTGAAGGCACACGGTTTAAAGGAAAGGTGGTACGAACCTTGTTGAATGGAAAATGGGTTTATGACGGAAAAACAGTAGCACCAAATTCAGCTGCAATGGCATTAACCTTTGATCGCTAAATTTACACTATGAGAAAACGTATACAATGCTATTGGGTTTTTCTTATTCTGCTTACGTGGAGTTGCAGTAATACGGGTCAGGTTGAAAAACCTGAAAACCTGATAAGTGAAGAACAGATGGAAAACATCCTTTTTGATGCTACCCTAATGGAGGCTATAAATAATTCAACGGATCGGAATCTAGAATTAGAACCGCTTCTGGGAAAGCCTTATTTGTATTTAAAATATGGTGTTGACAGTCTTCAATTGGTCGAAAGTGAGCAGTATTACGCAAAAAATCCTAGGGTGTATATACGAATTTATAACAATGTGTTAAAGCGTGTTGATAAAGCTAAAGACAGTTTGAATGATTTGGATAAAAAGAGCAAAGCCGTTCAAAAATGATACGCCTTAACAATCTTTTCTAAGGCAGACTGCAAAGGGGTATAGTTTCCCAAAAGGGACTTTGCTTTGTCACCCGAATAGGATTGCGAATTGCCTAGCGTTTGTATAAAAGCCCGACTTAAAAAAACTTTACGAAACCAGAAAAGTCCAACTATTTTTTCAAGCCAGTAGACAGTTATTAAAAGTCCTTTTTTTAAAGGAAGGTAAGGGGGTTTTGTTCCTAAAGCAAGGGCCATTTGTGTCAACAAAGTTTTGGTTTTTAAATTTTCTGACACTAAAATATAGCGTTCGTTCGATACTTTATTCTGCATTAAAATGAGTAAACATTTAACAACATCTTCTATGGCTACAACAGCGGTATTGCCTGTGGGGTAAAAACGCAACCCTTTTTTTACCATCGAAAAAAGGGAACTGCTACTCCGTGTCCAAAAAAAGCCACCTATGATTAACCCGGGATTTACGATTACTACAGGAAGGCCTTCCTGACCGGCTCTCCACACTTCTAATTCGCCGCCGTATTTAGAATGGGCATAGCCTGTATGATCTTGGTTTGGATCCCAAGAGTCATCTTCTGTTACCCAAGGTTTAGTAGCCTCAGCCCCAATGGCAACAATAGAACTCACATACACTAGTTTTTTTACGTTGTATTTCAAGGCAAAATTCACCACGTTTGCCGTACCCTCAATATTGGTCTTTGCAAGTTTTGAGAAATGGAAGGCCGCAAAGGAAACCTTGGCAGCACAATGATAAACTTGGGTTATTCCATGAAATGCTTTTTCTAAGGCATACAGATCGGTGATGTCTGCTTTTATCCATTCAATAGCATCAAATAAATCGGGTTGATTGGGTGCCGTTTGTAAAAAAAAAGATTGTACCGCATCACGTTGTTCGGTTCTGCGGTATAAAGCGCGTAATTTTTCTTTTTCTTTAGCACATTCTAGTAAGAGGTTAGCTCCCACTAATCCGGTACCTCCGGTTACCAATATCATAAAAACGAAAGTACACTTTTTTGAATTTGATTTTTGGTTTCCCAAGGAGAAATCTATCTTTGACGGAAAAATTCATGCCTACAAATTTTGTTCACGAGTTAAGATGGCGCGGTTTGCTTCAGGATATTATGCCTGAAACAGAAGAATTCTTACTTCAAAACCCCTCAAAAGGATATATTGGATTTGATCCCACTGCCGATTCTTTACATATTGGAAGTTTGGTGCAAATCATCATTTTGCGTCATTTTCAAAATGCAGGGCATACCCCCATTGTGCTTGTTGGAGGAGCTACCGGAATGATTGGTGATCCCTCAGGAAAATCAGATGAACGGAATTTACTCGACCAGCAAACCTTAGAAAATAACTGCCAAGGCATTCAAAATCAATTGGCTAAATTTCTTGATTTTGAGGCCAAAAGTGCCAATCCAGCTCAACTTGTTAATAATTACGACTGGATGAAATCCTATACTCTAATCGATTTTTCAAGAGATATTGGTAAACACATTTCAGTAAACTATATGATGGCAAAAGAGTCAGTAAAAAAGCGACTCAGCTCAGAGGCCAAAGTAGGAATGTCGTTTACTGAATTCACCTATCAATTGTTACAGGGGTATGATTTTCTTCATTTGTACACTGAGCAAGATTGTAAAATCCAGATGGGCGGAAGTGACCAGTGGGGAAATATTACCACAGGAACAGAATTGATACGACGTAAAGTAGGAGGTAAAGCCTATGCTTTAACCTGCCCGTTAATTAAAAAGGCAGACGGAACAAAATTTGGTAAAACAGAAGAAGGAAACGTATGGCTGGATAAGTCACGCACCTCTTCGTATAAATTTTATCAGTTTTGGTTGAATACGTCAGATGAAGACGCATTGAATTACATTAAAATATTCACTTTTTTACCTCAAGAGGAAATTGAAAAAAAGTGTAAAGAACACCTAGAAGCGCCTCATCTTCGTATTTTACAAAAAACCATAGCAGAAGAGGTAACCCTTTTTGTACACGGTGTTGAAGAACTAAAAAAAGCTGAGGAAGCCTCAAACATATTGTTTGGTAAAGCCACTGAAGAGGCCCTTCGCAAACTGGATTCCGAAACTTTTCTCGAACTTTTTGATGGGGTACCCCAAGCATCCCTATCAAAAGCTACCTTAATTTCAGGTTTGGATATTATTGCAGCTCTAGCTTCAGAAAGTGGGTTTTTAAATTCAAACGGAGAAGCCCGTAGAGCCCTAGCAGAAAATGCAATATCTGTGAATAAAATTAAAGTTGACGCTACTTTTGTTGTCACGGAACAGCATTTAATTGCGCAGCAATACATCTTACTTCAACGGGGTAAGAAAAACTATTTTATACTAAAAGTAGAAGATTAAAGCGCAAGTAGGTTACACCCGCGTATTTCAGCGTGATCAAATCGGCCAAGCACTTCAAAACTTCCATCAGCATGGGTTTTTCCTAAGTCTTCAGTTGCAATAAATGCACAGGAATCCACATTGGCTAAATCGATAATATTTAAGGCACCGGTTTTTTGATCTCCTATGTATTCAAAAGGGTCTTCTGCAGAGCGAACATTTACCTTCATCCAGGGCGGAGTTTCAAAGCGCCCCTCTTTTTGGGCATAGGCTTGACTAAAAAGTTCTGTCATGCCGTATTCGGAATGAATTTGAGAAACTCCAAATCCTTCTTTTAATCGGTTGTGCAAGGCCGAACGTATCCATTCTTTGCGCATCCCTTTCATTCCTCCGGTTTCCATTATGATTGTGTTGTTGAGTTTCCATTGAAATCGTTCAATACATTCTAATAGGGCAAAGCTTACACCCAAAAGCAGCGTAGGTTGCCCTTCTTGTTCAAGTCGATGTACTACTTGATGTAGAGTATCCCATTCATTTAAATAAAAATCGCTTTCAGGATGTTTAGACAGTTGTATGAGGTGTTGTGCCATATACACCAATGAGGAATCATTGCGTTCTAAATAGGAAGGTAAAAGGGCGATAATGGCGTACTTATTTACAGGCCCGTAGAATGAAGTAAAAGTGCGAACAAAACTTTGGATATAAAGTTGAATGTCTTTTACATAGTGTTTAGAGGCAATTTGCCCCGTAGTTTTACTTGATGAAAAATAAGTTTTAGGAATTGGGGTTTCACAACATATAGTATGCGATTTAAAAAACTGTATGGGCAAACAGGGAATATCGTCACTTTTTTTTATGTCAGAAGGGGATTTGTTGATCAGATCACAATACGAACGATAAACCGTATTGTGGTAATACTGATAGGTGAAAAGGGCTAGGGCCTGAGTTTCAAATTCAGTAGGAGTTGTGATTTGATCAAACGAAAGAAAAGCATTTCGCATTGAACAAAAATAGCTAAAAATAGAGCTTAAGGAACCACTAATCGTTCAAGTCCTTTCTGGCCGTCTTGGTGAAGTTGAAAAAGATAGATGCCTGGAGTTAATCCATCTAACTGCAGACTTTCTTCATTGGTAAACGCCTCTACTACCTTTTCACCAAAAACATTAAAAATTTCATTGTGTTTTTCTCCTGATCCCGTACTTATTATATACAGGTGGTTGTCTTTTAACGGATTCGGATAAATTTGAAAGCTAAGGCTGTCATTTTGAATTGTATTTTTTTGAATCAAGTCAAAGCGAACAGGTTCACGTTGAGACACAGTGTTGGCTTGCAATAAGAAAAAGGAAATAATGACAAGTAGGGTAAAAATGTATTTCATGGGGCGTGCATTCTATGCTAAATTACATATTTAAATTGATTTATTAATACTATGGTAACATAAGTAAGACACTTAATCCTTTAATTTTGTTAAATTAACAGAGATGAAAAAAGAAGATATTAAAATTCTTTTGGTTGATGATGAGCCCGATATAATTGAAATTATTCGGTTTAATTTGGAACAAGAAGGGTATCAAATCAGTGCTGCGAAAGACGGTTTAGAAGCGCTTAAAAAAGCAGTTAAAATACTGCCCCATCTCATCATTTTAGACATTATGATGCCCCATCTGGATGGAATTGAGACGTGTGAACGATTGCGAAAGGATGCCCGTTTTCAAGACACCGTAATTATGTTTTTAACTGCCCGAGGAGAAGAATATTCGTATGTCGCTGCTTTTGATGCCGGTGCTGATGATTACGTTACAAAACCCATTAAACCCAAAGTTTTGGTTTCAAAAGTAAAGGGACTTTTACGTCGCTTTAAGGAGAATAATGAAGAACGCAATCAATTGGAATTTAATGAACTGGTAATTGACCGTGAAGCCTATAAAGTTTTTTCTAAAGGGACTGAAATAATTCTTCCCCGTAAAGAATTTGAGCTCCTTTATCTCCTAGCCTCAAAACCTGAAAAAGTATTTAAACGAGAAAAAATTATGGAAAAGGTTTGGGGTACAGAAGTGGTTGTAGGTGACCGAACCATTGATGTACACATTCGAAAACTAAGAGAAAAAATGGGAGAGAAATTCTTCACCACTATAAAAGGGGTAGGTTATAAGTTTATTCCCCCTGAAAAATAAGTACTGTGCGACCCATCAATTTTGATACTTCAAACTTAATCACTGCATTATGGATTGCCCTAATGGCTGCACTTGTTTCCATTTCAATGCTCTTTTTCGCATTCGATGTAAGCTTGAATACAATCCGATGGGGTTGGCTTATGCTATTGGTCGTTCTTGTTTTTTTGTTTACGTATCTCATTTTAATTTTTCGTTTTGAGCATTTTGTAGTAAAACGTGTTAAAGCATTGTACCACAATCTGTTTCCAACCACCTTCACTTCTGGAATCTCAACCCGATCTACAGATATTGATTTATTGATTGGGAATATTAAAAAATTAAATGCTGATAAAAATTCGGAAATTGAATTACTCAGAACACAGGAAAACTACCGGAGAGAATTTATTGGGAATATTGCCCATGAACTTAAAACGCCATTATTTACCATACAAGGCTATGTACTCACTCTCTTGGATGGGAAAGTAAAGGATGAAAAAATAATTAAAAAATACTTGAAGCAAACCGCTAAAGGAGTGAATCGGCTTACCTATGTAATTAATGATTTAGACCTGATCACCAAATTTGAATCGGGCATGGCTTCACTAGAGCGTTCACCATTTGATATACGGAAAACGGTTGAAAATGTTTTTGGTCTTTTAGAAATGCAAGCCCAAAAAGACAACATTACGCTGCGATTTGATAAAAAATATACTGAACCCATTCTAATTTTTGCTGATAAAGAAAGAATCCATCAAGTACTAACAAACCTAATTATCAATTCACTTAAATACGGTATTGAACGTGGAAGTACAGAGGTGGGTTTTGTGATTTTAAAAGAAGGCAAGGTGTTGGTTAAAATATCAGATAACGGGGAGGGCATAGCGCCTGAGCATCTGCCGCGTTTGTTTGAACGTTTTTATCGGGTTGACAAAACACGAAATAGAAGCCATGGTGGGTCTGGCCTAGGATTGGCTATTGTAAAACATATTATTGAAGCCCATAACGAAAAAATATTTGTTGAAAGTGAACAAAAAGTGGGGTCTGAATTTTCCTTTTCACTTCCCATTGCAACGCCTCAACAGCTAGAGGTAAAAGCCTAAAAAATGCCTACTTTTATACTCAAAAAAAAGCATTGGGCAGTAAAAATAAATTAAAACGCTTCAGAGAAAATCTCACCTTTTCAAATGTTATTCAACCCGAACGTTCTACCCTGTTAGCAGAAGAATTTACTTGGAAGGGAAAGTGGAATTCCCATTTTTTTAAAAACAACAATCCCATAATACTGGAGTTGGGCTGTGGCAAAGGAGAATACAGCTTGCATTTGGCACAACGCAATCCCCATCAAAATTTTATAGGCATTGACATTAAAGGCGCTCGTTTTTGGCGCGGGGCCAAAACAGCTTTAGCTACCCAAATAACCAATATTGGTTTTTTGCGTACGCAAATTGAGCTTATTGCCCATTGTTTTGATAAAGATGAAATTGATGAAATCTGGATTACCTTTCCTGATCCACAAATCAAATTCAAACGCACCAAGCACCGTTTAACGCATCCTGATTTTTTAGCCGCCTATAAAAAAGTAATAAAACCCAAAGGACGCATTCACCTCAAAACAGACAGCCCTTTTTTATTTGGCTATACCCTTGGTATCGTTTCGCAAGTAGGTGAAATTCTGTATGCCCATCACGATATTTACAATAATCCACATGCCCCAGAAGATGCTACTGCGGTTCAGACTTTTTATGAAAAAATGTTTTTAGAAAAGGGGCAAGCCATAACCTACCTTCAATTTACATTGTAAATGGAGCAAGACCCCTCTTTTTTTGAACGCGTCTATGCTGTTGTACGTCAAATTCCTGAAGGAAAAGTTACCTCTTATGGGGCTATAGCGCGGTATTTAGCAAGTTCAGGAAGTGCCCGTATGGTGGGTTGGGCCATGAATGCCTCGCACCAAAGAGAAGATGTACCCGCTCATCGGGTTGTTAATCGTTTGGGGTTACTCACCGGGAAACACCATTTTGGAGGGCAAAATATCATGCAACAATTGCTTGAAAACGAGGGGGTAACCGTAAAAGAAAATCAAGTGCAACAATTGGATTTACACTTTTGGGATCCTACCAAAGAACTTCCGCCCATTTAAGTCATTTCCCCTTTGTAATTGATTTACAGAGCCCTATATTTGCTCGCAACTACAAGAGTGAGGGATAATGCGATCTAGTTAGACGTTAATTTATTGTTACGGACAAATGAAAATTACCAAAGAAGCGGTTCTTGAAACGTTAAAAACACTGACTTTACCCGGCGAAGGCCAAAATATGGTAGATGCAGGAGCTGTGGGGAATATCATGATTTTTGGAGATCAAGTTGATATCGACCTTCAAATGTCCAATCCAACTTTGCAAGCGCGAAAAAAAGCAGAAGTAACCATCATGAAAGCCCTACACGATCAGGTGTATGAAAAGGCAAAAGTTAAAGTCAATATTAAAGTAACTGCCCCTGCTGAAACCAGTGCTCCCACAACAATTAAAGGAAATCCCATCCCAGGGATTGACAATATCATTGCCATTTCTTCAGGAAAGGGAGGCGTAGGAAAATCAACTATTACAGCAAACCTGGCCATAACCCTGTCTAAAATGGGTTGTAAAGTAGGGATTTTGGACGCCGATATTTACGGCCCTTCTATACCCACTATGTTTGATATGGAAGGAGCACGCCCTTTATCAATAACCGTTGACGGTAAATCCAAAATGGAGCCCATTGAAAATTATGGCGTAAAGGTATTGTCTATCGGATTTTTTACCCGTCCTGAACAAGCGGTTATTTGGCGTGGACCGATGGCTGCGAAAGCATTGAATCAAATGATTTTTGATGCGGCTTGGGGCGATTTAGATTTTTTACTCATCGACCTTCCTCCGGGAACAGGTGATATTCATTTGAGTATCGTTCAAGCGTTGCCGCTAAACGGAGCTGTAGTGGTGAGTACACCGCAGAATGTTGCCCTAGCCGATGCCAAAAAAGGAATTGGCCTATTTCAGCAAGAAAATATAAATGTTCCTGTTTTGGGTATAATAGAAAACATGAGTTATTTTACCCCTGCTGAACTTCCCGATCATAAATATTACATTTTTGGAGAACGCGGTGCCGAATATCTAGCCAAGGATAAAGACATTCCTTTTTTAGGTGCAGTACCCTTAGTGCAAAGTGTGCGTGAGGCTTCTGATTATGGCCGACCAGCAGCACTACAAGAGAAAGGCTTAGTGGTAGATCAATTTGTAGAGATCACCAAAAAGCTTGTGGCACAAGTGCTTCACAGGAATAGCCATTTGCCACCAACAAAGGCGGTAGAAATCACTAACTTAGTGGGCTGTGAGGCGATAAAATCGTAAGTATGAAAACAGGGGAATTACAAAATAAAGTTCTTGAGGCGCTAGAAGAAATAAGGCCCTTTCTCAATTCCGATGGAGGTGATATTTCTTTAGTTTCTATAGATGAAAACAAACATGTGAAGGTGCAATTGCACGGTGCCTGTTTAACATGTAGTGTAAATCAAATGACCTTGAAGTCTGGCGTAGAACTCACCATTAAAAAATTTGCTCCCCAAATTGAAACTGTGACCAGTATCGATCCTTAGTAGTATGATTACAACAGACATTCTTATCATTGGTGCAGGACCCACAGGTTTGTTTACCGTATTTGAAGCGGGTTTGCTTCAACTAAAATGCCACCTTATTGATTCGCTTCCCATTCCGGGAGGTCAATGTGCGGAAATTTATCCTAAAAAACCCATTTACGACATTCCTTCTCATCCAGAAATTTTGGCTGGAGACTTGGTAGAAAAACTATTACAACAAATTGAACCTTTCCAACCCGGATATACCCTAGGAGAAGTAGCCACAACCTTAGAGAAAACAAAAGACAATCACTATATCGTTACTACTGACAAGGGTACCCAACACTGTGCTCCGATTATCGCCATTGCGGGGGGGCTTGGTAGTTTTGAACCACGTAAACCCCCAATAGAACACCTTGATTTTTATGAAAATAAGGGGGTTGAGTATATGATTAAATACCCTGAAAAGTTCCGAAATCAAAATGTTGTTCTTGCGGGTGGAGGGGATTCTGCCCTCGATTGGACGCTTTTTTTAGAAGGTGTTGCTTCTTCGGTAACCCTACTTCATAGACGAAATGAGTTTCGGGGTGCACTGGATTCCGTAGAAAAAGTACAGCACCTAAAGAATCAAGGACGAATACAACTATTAACTCCGGCTGAAGTTATCCGAATTGAAGGATCAGACAAAGTAGAATCTCTGGTGATCAATCATAATGGAGAAGAAATAAAAAGGTCATGTGATGCGTTTATTCCGCTTTTTGGCCTAACTCCAAAATTAGGTCCAATAGCCGATTGGGGGCTCGACATTGAGAAAAATGCCATTAAAGTGGACAACAGTCTTGACTACCAAACAAACTTGCCTGGAGTATATGCTATTGGAGATGTAAATACCTATCCGGGAAAATTAAAATTAATTTTGTGTGGTTTTCACGAAGCTACCTTAATGTGTCAAAGTGCCTTTCAACGGCTATATCCCGACAAAAAAAATGTACTTAAATACACTACGGTAAGTGGGGTAAAAGGCTTTGACGGGAGTCACAAACAAGCACAAAAGGCTACAATTAAGTCCATAGAATAATGAGCAAGGATATAACGATTCAAGTGATTGATCGAAATGGAGTATCTCACAATGTAATTGCTCCAACCGATATGGAGTTTAACCTCATGGAAATTTGCAAAGCTTCAGACTTACCGGTTGAAGGTATTTGCGGCGGAATGGCACTTTGTGCCTCTTGTCAATGTTATATTGAAAGCGCTCATAAGTTACCCGTACAATCCGATGATGAAGAAGCAATGCTGGCTGAGGCATTTTACGTTAAAGAAAATAGCCGGTTAGCCTGCCAAATCCAATTGCAGCCCAACTTAGCGGGGTTGGTAGTGCGACTAGCCCCTGAAGGATAAAACCCCAAACGTGGGTGCTTTTTCGATTGGCACATCATTTTCACAAAAAAGGGAAACAGGCTCACAACAGAGGGATATATCCCTAGAAAAAAAAGGGAATTGAAAATCTTTATTTTCTTGCCTATCGCTTACTCCTTTTTAAGCACGCTCCCCGATTTTATGGGCATAAAAACGCTTGCATCCACGGCCAGTTTTCCATTAACCAGCACATAGTCAATTCCTTGTGAATACTGATGAGGTTTTTCAAAAGTTGCCATATCCGTAATTGAAGCGGGATCAAAAATGGTTATGTCCGCTTTCATTCCTTCGGCTAGCCTGCCCCGATCTTTGAGTCCCATCATTTGAGCGGGAAAAGCAGTCATTTTATACAGGGCTTCTTCCAAGCGCAATACGCCTTCTTCTCTAACGTATTTTCCGAGTACTCTAGGAAATGTTCCGTACCATCTCGGGTGGGGGTGACCGTCACCCAATTTCACTAAACGCCCGTCAGAGGCAATCATGGTTTGTGGGTGTTTCATAATGTTGACAACATCGCTTTCATCCATAGCGTGAAAAACACAACTCGCTCCTCCGTTTGATTGGGCTTCCATTACAAGTTCAGCTCCATTTTCTAAAGTGGGGGTAAGCCCTTTCAGTTCGCACCAATATTTAAGTGTTTTGCCTTCCAATTCGGGCATCCAACTAACTTTGGCAAATTGAACCCGATCCAAATCATCCCCACCTCTGTCATTGAGGATATTGTAAATGATTCCTTTTTTGATACTGTCGCGTAGTTTTTTGTTTTTAAGACGTTCAATAAATGCGTCATTTCCCCCTGCACCTGCCCAACTGGGAATTAAGACCGATATACCGGTATAACTTGCGTTGTAAGGATATTGATCCATCACCACAGTTAACCCCCTTGATCGGGCTTCATCTACCATAGCTAGGGTTTGATCGCTTTTTCCCCACATCGGTTTTCCAATCACTTTGTGATGGGTTAGGACCACTGGAATTGCGGCTTTTTCTGCAATCTCGACCGCCTCGGCAACAGAGGCAAGTAAGGATAAGCCTTCATCACGAAGATGAGAGGTGTATATACCCCCACGCTGTGACGCCTCTTTGGAAAGGGCAATGACTTCATCCACTTTAGAAAAATTACCAGGCAAATACTTTAAGCCGGTGGATAGACCAAATGCACCTTCATCCATTGCTTGGGCAACCAAATCTTTCATCGCCTGAAGTTCATCAGCCGTAGGTTCTCTGTTGTCCAATTGCATCACTTTTGAACGAATCGCATTATGACCCGCCAAAAAACCAACATTCATGCCTACTCCCAACTGGGACAAACTGTCAAGGTAATGCCCAAAGGGCAAAGGGCCTCTACCGTCGGGGCCGCCAAGGCTGGTGGTTACCCCTTGGCGAATGTGGCTCTCGCAATCGGACAGCTCAAAAATGGGTTCTAAATGCGCGTGTAAATCAATAAAACCCGGAGAAACAACCCTTCCTGTTGCATCAATAATGCGCTTTGCTTTTGGATTTGAAAGCGTACCTAGGGTCACAATTTGATCCCCAATAATTCCAATGTCTTGCTGACGTATTTGGGCCTCTTGGCTTCCTTCAAACACCTCTCCGTTAAGGATGACGACATCATAAGTTATATTGGGCTCACAGCCTAGGATCAGCAGAGCAAAACTGCTCCATACCCCCCACTCTTTAAAATAATTCATTGTTCCGATCTTTTTTTAAAGATAAAGAGAATCCTTTACAATAAGGGTAGGCATTGCTTTAGGAAAAAAGAGCTACCCAACACCAAAAAGGGGGGTCAGAAACTAGCCGAATAGGTTTTTATAATGGGTTGAATTTTTAGAAGAAAGCGGGAAGACGTAATTATTTTTTCTTAAATAAGTAATTCTCGTATAGTTTGTCTAATTGGGTTTTTAAAATAAAATAGTTAGTTGGTGATTTTTCAATTGGTAACGTTGCTTTATAAAAAGAAATTTCATTTTTCTGAGAATCTACTATTATCGAAAATAACCTGAGAATTGATTTGATTGGAACAGGAACAAAAAGACCTAATGTTAATACTCCAACAGCAACACCCTTTGCAATTTGTCCACCGTAATTTCCTTTTCTTCTACCAAATCCTACAGCAAGTACTCCAAGTCCAAACCTTTGATTTCTTGATTCAAGAATTGAGTCAAGCACTGGGGTTATTTTTATTCCCTCCAAATTCCTTTTTGTCATCGCTGATTGAATTAAAAAAGAAATTTCATAATCAACCTTTTCTTGAATCTTTTTATTTAAAGTAATTCTCTCTTTTATTTTATATTTCTTTCGATTAGTACTAAGTAATGAATCTATTTTTTGTTTAGAAACAATGGAGAGACTATCACTAGGTTCTGATTTATTTTGTTTTTTTATGAGCTCAATAATCGCTAAGGGTTCAAAATATCCAATATCTGAAATTTCAACTATTGGTGTTGAAGAACTTAAGTATTTATTGGTAACACAACTTTGAAATAGAATTGCTAATGTTAGAAATAATATTTTTTTCATGATTTCTGTTTAAAAAGGTTATAACTAAAGTTTTTACACCCCTTTAGGCCTAAATATTCTCCTACTATCGTTTTAATCTTGAACCGCGAGGTGGCCCCCTGTAAGAATTTAGCGTAAGACACAAATGGGGTAGCTTCAATAAAAGAAGCCTTTAGAGGGGAGGCATGGCGGAAAGGTGCATGTAGCGGCTGTAGGGGTTTCATAAGTGGGTAAGCGTTTGGGGACGTACAAACTATAAGGTACTAAAAAACAATAAGCCGTGAGGCGCACGGGCTGTAAAGAGTATGTTTTGGTTGGTTTTGGGTTTTGCTAATAGGTTGTGATATGTAAACCTTAGTGTACGTACCTACGTTCACGAGAAAAACGTAACTTTAAAAACGATTTGAAGAGAGGTTGCGGGATAGTTGGTTGCAGAAGCAAAATCAAAGGAATTGTTTTCCTTCGGAAAAATCCAGCAATCGGAATGAAAAATCGAGTTTATAAAAAAAGTTTACCACAAAAGCGAATCTACACCCCACATGAAACGGATTACATTTTTCGGACGTCTTCTCTTGCTAGGAACACTCATTTCTTGTCAGAATGCAAAGGAAGAGGCACGTCAACCTATAGAAAATGAAACGGAAAAAACAGCTATAGTCCCAATTACAAAACTGGATATTGCAAGTGCCGTATTGTATGAAGCCAATATTCGGCAATATTCAAATGAGGGTACCTTTTCAGCCTTTGCTGAAGACTTGCCTAAACTCAAAAAAATGGGAGTCAAAATACTGTGGTTAATGCCCATTAATCCTATTTCAACAACCAAAAGTAAAGGTCCCTTAGGAAGTTATTATGCGGTTTCTGATTACACCAAGGTCAACCCTGAATTTGGAACGTTAGCGGATTTTAAAAACTTAGTAGACCGCGCCCACAGTTTAGGCATTTACGTGATTTTAGACTGGGTTCCGGGACACACCGGTTGGGATCATGTATGGATTAAAGAACACAGCGATTATTACCTAAAAAATAGACGTGGAGAAATAATTGATCCCATCGATTTTAGAACGGGAAGATCGTTCGGCTGGACAGACGTGGCCGATTTAAATTACACCAATAAGGAGATGCAACAAGCCATGCGTGAGGCCATGTTGTATTGGGTGAAAGAAACGGATATTGACGGTTTTCGAATCGATCAAGCTTATGCCGTTCCCCAAGAATTTTACGATACAACCTTTGAGGCCATGAGAGCCATTAAACCCGTTTTTCTTTTGGCGGAAACCGACATCGATCACCCGGGGGGGCTTGAGTTAATCCAAAAATTTGATGCGTCTTACGATTGGACTGGGCACAATTTGTCAAAAGAAGTAGCGCAAGGCATACGATCAGCGGTTTCTTTTTCCAACCATATTGAGACTACCTTACGGCGCTACGGTATGGAAAATAGCGTTGTCCATTTTGTGAGCAATCATGATGAAAATTCATGGAAGGGAACCGTAGCGGAAAGTTACGGTGAGGCCGGTCATCTGTTTATGGCGCTTAATTTTACCCTGCCCGGCATCCCGTTAATTTATTCAGGGCAAGAATACGACCTAAACAAGCGCCTGTTGTTTTTTGAAAAAGACAGCTTTGCGAAAGTTCCCGGAGAAACCCTGAAATTACTTCAGCAATTGGGGGCACTTAAAAACCATCACCCGGCATTGCTAAGCGGAAAGCAAGGGGGCAGCTATCAGCGTATTCCTACATCTAAAGGACAACAGGTCTTCGCTTTTGAACGAGTCAATCAGGGCGATTCCTTGGTGGTCATTGCAAATTTAAGTTCCAATTATGCCCAATTTACGATGCCTTATGAAGCCCGATTGCAGCGGTATGAAGATTTTAAACCAAAACGCTTATCTTCAACCTATCAATACGATATGAAACCCTGGGAATTTTGGATATTAACAAATTAGAAAAACGCTATGCGCACTCTTTTTTTAATCGGAATAACTCTTTTAACTATGGCTTGCCTATCCCCACAACCCGTTAAAATTATTGGCCATCGCGGTGCTCGTGGTCATATCGCTGAAAACACCCTGCCTTCAATTCAAAAAGCATTGCAGCTGGGTGTAGATGGAATTGAAATCGATATTTTTGTTTGTGCCAGTGGTGAGTTGGTTGTATTTCACGATCAAACGCTAGATCGGTTAACCAACACTAGTGGACGAATAGAAGACCTTACGTTAGATTCCATTCAAAAAATTCAAGTTTTAGGAGATTATACAATTCCTACACTTAATGAGGTGCTTGACCTGATAGGAGGTCGTGTAATGTTAAACATCGAGTTGAAAGGAACGCAAACTGCGATCCCCACAAAAGCCCTTTTGGATACTTATTTTAGTAAAGGGGAATGGACCTCAGACAAAATTCTTATTTCTAGTTTTAATTGGGATGAATTGCGAACGCTTAGAAAACAAGACGCTTTACTTCCTATTGCGATCTTGACGGAAGACGATCCGTTAGATGCCATTCCCATTGGCCTTGAACTTGGGGCAGTAGCGCTTAATCCCGCACATACTTCACTAACCCTAGAGAATGTTTCTAAAATCAAAAAAGCAGGATTTAAACTCTACCCCTGGACGGTTAATGATCCCGACGCTATAGCCAAAATAATCGCTTTGGGTGTTGACGGAATCATCACCGATTTTCCAGAACGCGTACCCATTCAATAGCACCCTTTTGGGGAGCGATCGAAGGGAATGTTTAGGCCTTACTTGATTGTAAAGAATGGGTCAATTTGAATACCCATCCAATAGCGGCTCCCGTTACACCATAATAAACAAGTGCCCACAGACAATCCACCAAAGTAGCGGTTAAATCCACCCAAGGGTTGGTACCGTACATTACCAGTCCCATACCAAAGCCAAACAGAATTCCAATCCAAACCCCAAAGCAAAAGCCGCTGCTTATGCCATAATTAAGCGTATGTTTTATATACAAATTTGAAATGGCAAAAGCAATGATCAGTGAGCCCAAAGTGATGTAAATGGGATCCATTTGTTCATTCATGTTGATTAGAGCGTGCTCTTCAAAAAAGGAGGCTGCAATAGAGTCATAAAATACCCAACCGAGGAGGTTCAAAACAATCCCCCCAATTAGGGTTCCGAGAAGTGTAGATTTTGTAAACATAATTTAAGATTTGAGTTGACAAAATTTACGAAATATTCGTTAGGCAACAAAATGAGAAAAGGGTATCAATTCAAGTACCAAATAGCAGCATTGAGTACCGTAGCAAAACTTACCCAGGCTAGGTAGGGGTAGAGCATGTAGGCTGCTTTTTTGTCAACCAATCGAAACCAATAAAGGGTACGTTCAATTAAAACCCACAAAATAAGAATAACAAGTAGTCCTAGAAGGGGATTTCGCAATCCAAAAAAGACCAATGACCACAGGCCATTAAAAATAAGTTGTGCGCCAAAGTGGTACAAAGCTGTTTTGCCCCAAAGGTGCCTTCTGCCATAAAACCAAACCCTGCCTGCAGCCCAACCCATTAAGGTATAGAGCAGTGTCCAAACGGGGGCAAAAACCCAATTGGGAGGCGAAAAGAAAGGTTTTTCTAAACCGGCATACCAAGTAGGAATAGCTGACTGGGTTACTTGACCCGAGAGAAAACCTACACTCAAAGAGAGTACAATCCCCAAAACGCTAGAAATAATGTAAGCTGTCTGTCTTTTTCTCATGCTATGTAAATCTACTTGAAAAAAATCATTTCTAATAATTCTGTGAAATCATTATTTGTGATGCCCTATCTTTGTACCGATGGATGCATTTAGATATAGCGCTAAAACAACAACTCCCATTTCCTACAAAACCCGATGGCAAGCACCAAGCAATATTGCTTTAATAAAATATTGGGGTAAAGAAAAAAACCAAATTCCAAAAAATCCTTCGTTGAGTTTCACCTTGCAAAAATGTGTTACCGAAACGTCAATTGAATTTCAACCTAAACCTACATCGGGGTTAACTTTTGACTTCTTTTTTGAAGGAAAACCCAATCCAAATTTCCTCCCAAAGCTCAATCATTTTTTTGATCAAATTCGCCCTTATGTTTCTTGGTTAGATGGCTACCACCTAACGATTACGAGTGACAATTCCTTTCCGCACAGCAGTGGTATAGCCTCTTCTGCCTCTGCCATGGCCGCATTGGCCTTGGGGGTTATGGATGCTGAACGAGAAATGGATGCTGGCATTACCGATACGCTCTTTACCACCAAAGCCTCTTTTCTTGCTCGATTAGGTTCAGGAAGTGCTGCGAGAAGCGTAGAGGGGCCTATCACCGTTTGGGGAAAAACCCCTTCAGTAAAAGAGGCATCCAATGACTTTGCCTGCAAGATTGATTCTTTGCACACTGTTTTTACAGCCTATCAAGATACGGTCTTAATTGTTGAAAAAGGATCCAAATCCGTTTCTAGTTCACAAGGGCATGCTTTAATGAACGGTCATCCCTTTGCGAATCAACGCTTTGAGCAAGCACAGCAGCACTTGCATTCTTTACTGGAGGTAATGCGAGAAGGTAACCTAGACGATTTTATTCGCATCGTAGAATTAGAGGCTTTAACCCTTCACGCCATGATGATGACTTCTCAGCCTTATTATCTTCTTATGGAACCCCAAACGCTTTCGATAATTCAAAAAGTATGGGCCTTTAGAAAAGAAACACACTTACCCTTATGCTTTACGTTAGATGCTGGGGCAAACATTCATTTATTATACCCAAAAGAGCACGTTGCCCCAATCTTGGATTTTATCAAAAATGAGTTGAGCCCTTATTGCCAACAGGGTTACTATATTGAAGATGAAGTTGGTAGGGGTGCAAAAAAAATGTACATTTGAATGCTATGAACAGTATTCTTTCCCTTGATTTGGGTTGTTTTTGGAACGATTTTTTACATCCACTTTTAAAATGAAAGGACCCTTATTTTATGCCAAAATATTACTCTTCGGAGAATATGGAATTATAAAAGATTCCAAGGGCTTGTCCATACCCTATAATTTTTATCGGGGGGCGTTAAAAATTCCAAAAGAAGGAGAAAAAACGGATCTCAAATCGCATCAAAAATTAGTTGACTTTGCAGCGCATCTAAAAACTTTAGAAGCCCGTTTGGTGCAATTTGATTGGGAGCGGTTAACGCATGACCTGAATCAAAAAATGTATTTTGACAGCAGTATCCCACAGGGATATGGAGTGGGCAGTAGTGGTGCTTTGGTTGCGGCTATTTATGATCAATACGCCTTGTGTAAAATCACGGTGCTTGAAAATTTAACCAAAGAAAAACTCCAATACCTAAAATCCGTGTTTGGTCAGATGGAGTCTTTTTTTCATGGAAAGTCTTCCGGTTTAGATCCTCTAAACAGTTATTTGAGTTTACCTATTCTCATCAATTCAAGTGATCATGTAGAAACGACAGGTATCCCTTCTCAAGAGCCTTTGGGCAAAGGGGCCGTATTTTTATTGGATAGTGGTCAAACGGGTGAAACGGCTCCTATGGTATCCCTCTTTATGAAAAATATGGAACAAGAGGCTTTTAGCACCATGATGAAAGATCAATTTATAAAAGTTTCCGATGCCTGTGTTGAAGATTTTTTAAAAGGCAATGTGGGTTCCTTATTTCAGAATATTAAAACCTTGTCCTCGTTAGTATTAAAAAACTTTCAGCCCATGATTCCCGATACCTTCCATCGGTTATGGCAGAAGGGTATTGAGACCAATGACTATTATTTAAAATTATGTGGTTCCGGCGGTGGAGGTTTTATTTTAGGCTTTACCCGCGATTTTGAAAAGGCTAAAACGGCCTTAAAAGACTTTCCTTTAGAAGTTGTATACCGCTTCTAAAAATGGCTTTCCTAAGCCCTCATAAAGACACCTTATTAAAACTGTTAAGTCTGTTTAGCTTAACACGGGCCTATAATATTTTGGTGTTAATTACAGCTCAATACCTCACGGCTCGTTATATACTTTCACAGGAATTAAGTTGGTCAACCTTACTTTTAGACCCCTATTTTTTTTGTCTAGTATTAGCAACTGCCCTTTCAACTGCAGCAGGATACATTATCAATAACTTTTACGATGCGGCTAAAGATCAAATTAACAGGCCCAGAAAGTATATTCTTGAACATTTGCTTTCGCAAAAAGTCCATTTAACTATGTACCTTTTGCTCAACACCGCTGCTTTGGTTAGCGCAAGTGTACTTTCTTTTAAATCGTTACTATTTTTTCTGTTTTATATCTTTTCCATTGGGTTATACAGTACGGTGATAAAACGTTTGTTCTGGTTGAGCAATTTGTTTTCTGCACTTTTAATGATTCTTCCTTTTTGGGCAATTACCTTGTATTTTAAAAATTTTGAAGCGCTAATTTTTTATCACGCATCCTATTTGTTTTTATTGTTATTTGCCAGAGATATCGTGAAAGATTTAGAGAATTTTAAGGGCGACTGGGTGCAATCCTACCAAACCCTACCGGTTGTATTTGATCACCGGGTTACAAAAGGAATTTGTATTGCGATTTTAATGCTGTGTTTTATTCCTGCTTCTTTACTCTGGCAAAAGGATATAGGTTTCATGTATTATTATTTTATACTGAGCATTCCTTATTTAAGTGTAGTTTCTTTGGTTCTGATGTTTGCGCACAGTCAAAAGGCGTACCTTTGGGTCCACAATTTGATAAAACTATGGATTTTGGTCGGTGTAGTAAGCATAGCGCTTAGCGGTCAAAATATATAATTTTCAATCCTTTATGCGATATGAAACCCAACAGGACCCCTTATAAAAAGTCTAAAAAAGAGGAGAAAATTCCTCAACCAAAAAGCACCACGCGATTAAATAAATATTTGGCCAATGCGGGCTTATGCTCCAGAAGAGAAGCCGATGAGCACATTAAAATGGGCTTAGTGCAAGTCAATGGAAAAGTAGTGCTTGAAATGGGATTCCAAGTAAACCCTAAAGACGAAGTAAAATTTGATGGTGCCCGAATCAAAAAGAACCCTCCAGTGTACGTTTTATTAAATAAACCTAAGGGATTTATTGCGTCTAAGATGACAGGGAAAATTAAAAAACCCGCGCAAGAGTTAGTGCAAAAGGCAAGCCCTGATTTTCTTTTACCGATAGGAGATATGGGGAGACCAACCACGGGATTGGTGCTTTTAACCAATGACGAAATTCTTTTGGCAAAACTTTCTCAAACCCAAAAAATACCCATGGTGTATAAGATTACTCTTGAAAAGAACATCACGGAAACCTTGCAAAAGAAATTAATGGAAGGGATGCTCTTTCAAGACAAAACCTATCGTTTTAAAGCAATAACGCCCTTAGAGGGTAAGCCCAAAAATGAGTTGGGGGTTGAGGTTTTGGGAATTGGCCCGTCAACGTTACTCAGAATTATGGAAAGCGTAGGAAATAAAATTCTACTTCTTGACCGGGTAGTGATTGGCGGATTAACCAAAAAGGAATTGCCTCGTGGAAATTGGCGGTTTTTAACTTCTAAGGAAGTGGGGTTTTTGAATATGTTCTCCTAGAGGACCTTTTGAAATTTCCCAAATAAAACAGCCGTATACCAATAAATAGGCGCCCCAATGCCAAAAAGGAGTAAAGGATTCAAAAGAAGCGTTGTAATACAAATAGCTCCAAAACACCACAGCACTCCACACCAAGGGATAAACGTATTGGGTGACAACCCCTAAAAAAACTAAAAATAGAAGGTACCAGGGGTGTACCGTAGTGGCAATAAAAAAATAGCCGCTTAGCAGAAAAAGAAGTCCCTTAAAAAGTTCATTCGGCGAACGGTTAGACCGCAGAAAACTTAATCCCAATACCATAAAAAGCACTATGAATGGGGTAACTTGACCTACACTTCGAATAATGTTGTATCCCTTTATTTCATACCCTATTGCACGAATTAGGTTATAAACACTTCCATTAAATTCAAATGTGGTAAACCAAAGGGAAAGGGTGTGTAAATAATTCGTTGCCATGGACTCATCCCAAAAGGGAAACCAGAACAGGACACTAAACAGAAAACAACTTATACAGAACACCAAAAATTTCCGCAATCCTAAGTAATCGAAAAATAAGGGGATAAAAAGTAACGGCAGTAATTTTATGCCTATGGCAATAGCCGTAAAAAATCCGGAGAGCACGGTTTTTCGGTTAAGAATCAAAAGCCAGCCAATGCATGCGAAACATAGCATAAACGATTCTGCGTGTAAATTTCCGATTCCCTCAACCACCACCAAAGGATTTAAAAAATACCAAGCAATGTAATGGGGTTCAAGTGTAAGTTTTTTGAGCAGGTGTACACCGACAAAAAAGAACAATACATCGGCGATAAGAAATAATGTGCGCAAAAAGGTTACTGGGGGCAGTAAGGTTTCGGTTAGTAAATACGCAGCACCCTGATAAAGGTATTGACTTAAAGGAGGGTAGTTTGAGTAATTGCCATTGCTTAAGGTTCCCATCCCCTTGTAAAGGGTTTCTATTTCAGGAAAAACAACCAAATCTTTTATTTCAAAAGGTGTATAGAGGTAGGGGTTTATCCCCATGCCTTGTAGGGCTCCATCCCATAAAAAGCGATAGAAATCTTGGGAGAGTAAAGGAAGCTCCGAAAAAAAGAAAAGGCGACACAGGATACCCAATAAGAAAAGTAAACCGAGTTGGTTGTAATTGCGGATCCAAAACCAAAGGGCACCAAATAAAAACCCACTCCACAATAAAAGAGATAATGTATCCTCTCTTGACGTATGGGCAAGCTGGAAAAACCCAAACAGGATTAAGAGCATTGCAAATAGATTTATTACCCTTCTTTTTGCTTTCATTTAGGATTGAGATTTAAATCCAAAATAGGTAATACTGCTGAATCCAAAAAACAAAAGGAGATGGAAGGGAAACATACCCATTTCTAAGGTAGGCCCCACCCAAAAAGCACTGCTCAGCCCAAGTAAAAAATACAGACTAAGCCCCAATTCGATAAAGGTAAATTTGGAACGTTTTGATGTTCTATACTTATTATTACTCCCCTTTTTTCTTGTTTGTTCTAAATTAAATTTAGGGGTTCTCACAAAGGGACTTTTTTTACCTAATAGCCCTTCTAATACCGCAATGGCATTATGAATAGAGAATCCCATTACTAAACTATAAAAAAGTATAAAGCGTTTACAATAGTGCAAAAAAGAGGAAAAACCCGAACCGTATTGGTACCGATGTACCTGCCAATAACTTCCAAAAAAAAGAAGAGTAGTCACAATAAAAATACTCCCTATATAAAATAAAGGTCTCCACTCAGGTAGGGCACTTTTAATTGCTACGATGGGAACACTTAATAGGGCTATTAGGGAAACGAAAAGAAACATGGTGCTGTTGAGAAGATGAAAAAAAGCATTGTATTTAACCTCAAGGGAAATGGATTTTGAACGGAGTACCTTGTGAATTAGTTTTCTAAAATTTTCAGCTCCTCCTTTGTTCCATCGAAATTGCTGAGATCGAATGGCATTGAGGGTAATGGGGAGTTCAGCCGGACTCACAACATCTTTTAAATAAATAAATTTCCATTGTTTTAATTGGGCTCGGTAACTCAAATCAAGATCTTCAGTAAGGGTGTCTGCTTCCCAATTCCCCGAGTCCAGAATACATTTTTTTCTCCATACCCCCGCAGTACCATTGAAATTTATAAAATAGCCCCTTTGGTTTCTACCTACCTGTTCTAACAAAAAATGTGCGTCTAAAGCAAAAGCCTGTACTTCTGTCCACACGGAGTAACTTTTATTTAGATGTCCCCAACGCGTTTGTACCACCCCCACAGTAGGGTCATTAAAATGAGGAATTGTTTTTTTTAACCAGTCGGGGGGAGGAATAAAATCGGCATCAAATACCACAATAAATTCACCAGTAGCTCTTTTTAGTCCTTCTTTTAAAGCCCCTGCTTTAAATCCCTCTCGATGACTTCGGGTGAGGTGTGTAATAGCAAAGCCTTCTTTTTGATACTCAGTTACAATACGATGCGTTAACTCCAGCGATTCATCCGTGGAATCATCCAATACTTGAATTTCAAGTTTATTTTTTGGGTAGTCTAAGGCTACAATAGATTTGAGTAACCGCTCCACCACATAAAGTTCATTGTATAAGGGTAGTTGGACGGTAACGTGGGGAAAATGACTTAATTCGGGGGGTGTTTGTTTGGGTTTTTTTACTTTACTAACAAAGGAACGCGCCAAACGAAATTGGGTGAGGCTATATAAAAAGAGGATGACTAAGCATAAAAAATAAAGGATTAGGATTGCCGCTCCAATGAGTTTAATGCCGGGGAGTGTGCTTAGTTCCATTTCGAAAAATAAAAGGTTCCAATCCAGCTTAAAATTTTATATCCTGCCATTAATGTTCCCTTCAAAGTGCCTGAAACTTTTGAGATACCAATGCGTTTGCGATAATGCACAGGGACTTCGGTGTAGGGGATTTTTCTTTTTAAAATTTTTAATTGCATTTCTACTGTCCAACCGTAGGTTTTGTCTTGCATTTCTAAACCATTCAAAACAGACCATTCAATGGCTCTAAACGGGCCAAGATCAGTAAATTGACCCCCATAGAGAATACGCATTAAAAAACAAGCCAAGGCATTTCCAAAAATTTGTTGAGGTGTTAACGCTCCTTGCTCTCGTAAGGATTTCACTCTACTGCCCAAAACAAACTGTTTGTTATCGGTTAAGATGGGGTCAATCAGAAGAGGCAATTCTTCTGGAAAGTCAGAAAAATCACCATCTAAAAAAACGACAATATCGGGCGGGTTTTTAGCGAGCTCTTCCATGGCCTTTAAACAGGCGTAGCCATAGCCTTTTCGTTCTTCAAATAAAACTGTTGCCCCTTTTGCTTTTGCTGCCTCTGCTGTGTTGTCTGAAGAGTTGTTGTTTACCACAAAAACCGCTGAAACAAATCGGGGTAACGCTTCCAGAACGTGTCCAATTGAAGCCGCTTCATTATAGGCAGGGATAATGACCGCAATTTTTTTCATGAACCACAAAGATACTCATTCCCAAGGAGTAGAAGAAGTGGCTATAGCGTGTTTCCTAAAGGATATGTTGGATTTGTAATTCGATTTTTAAGAGGTCCATTTTCGAGTTTTAATACTCCTCTAGGACAAACTGCAGAACAGATGCCACACCCCACACAAGAGGAACGAACGATATTTGCCCCTCGTTGGGCGTAGGCTCTAACATCAATTCCCATTTCACAGTAAGTGGAACAATTGCCGCAGGATATACATTGCCCTCCATTAGTGGTAATTCTAAAGCGAGAAAACAGGCGCTGTTGCAGTCCTAACAAGGCAGCCATTGGGCATCCGAAACGACACCATACTCTACTGCCTAAAAGGGGGTAAAACCCTACACCCAGCACTCCAGAAAAGGCGGCTCCTATTCCAAAACCATACCACTTTTGAAAGGTATAACTCTCAAAGAAAAAAATATTTTGTTGCCCCGAAAAGTAATGCAAACCAATACTTGCCAATAGAATACTCACAACACTAATGAGGGTGTATTTTGCATCTTTAGGGAATCCGTTTTTATGTTTGATAAAAAGGGAAAGCAATACCAATAGCAGCAAAACCACCACACCGAGTATAAAACGTTCTTTGGTAACAAGGGTCAATTCAGGTTGGGTTCCCAAAAACGACCACAACACTGCCACTGTGGTAATAAATACGAATACCAAAACAAAATGGATCATCCACCGTTCCAATTTCCAAACACTTATTTTTTTACTAGACAATTGACGAAAGGGATCTCCAGCCGTTTCAGCTAACCCCCCACATCCACAAATCCATGAGCAATACCATCGTTTTCCAAAGCGATATGTTAGCAAAGGAGAGATCACAAAAATCATGAGTAATCCAAAAACTAAGAAAAATTGCCCAATGGACTTTCCCTTGAGCATTCCCTCCAAATGCCATGCGTCAAAGAAATAGTAATTAAGGGGCCACATGTTTTTGATGTCTTTAGAAAAATAGGGCATTTCGGGGTTCAGTTTGCTTAATATTTCTGGAAGTAAAAAAGCAAAACACAATTGAAAAAAGATAATGGAAAGCGTTCTGAATATTTGATAGGGATTGGAGCGGTATTTCCATAAAAATTTAATTCCAAAAAGGGCTATGGCAAAGGTGTAAAGCGTACCGTACATAAACCATTGTGTAGCTGGGTTACCGTTGAGAATAATACTCAGTGGATCAAAAAAGGCTACAAGACCAACGCTGGCAGTTTCCGTACGGTATCCTAAAAGCTCAGGAAACCAATAAATAGCAATATAAAAACCGGTGAGAACTAGACCCAAAATCCAACCCCATATTCCTTTGGAAGTAAGTGCATTAAACCAAACCCCGTCGTTTTTTATGCCCGCCAAAGGGGAACCATACAAGGCTTTAAAATAGAGTATCCCACCTAAGGTCATGCTCAGAAAACACAAGGCAAAAAGTAGGGTTGTATTTTCAAAAAAGGGTATACTGTTTAAGCACAAAACAAGAAGTCCTATCAGTCCTAAACTCAATCCTATATTTTTTTGTATTGTCATTAGATCATAAAATTAAATTCGATTTTTCGAGTTCCCAAAGCATCTGGATTTCTTTTTTATAGGTGGGGTAAAATTCCGGATCAAAGAAACTTTCGTCAAGAGTAGATAGAATGTATTCCATGTTTTTATGGTTTCTCAATGCAGCATCAAAATAAGCATGTCGAAAACGAACGCCTAAAGACATACAACCTAAAAAGCGAAGTGTGGTAGGATCATAGCTTATGCGAATCGTACGATTTTTGGATTTGTGTTTCCACAAGAGCTGTCGTTCTTCTTGGGAATCAGGAGCGACACTCACTTTACCGTAGATTTGATACTCAATATTAAAAAATTTAGCAGAATTAAACCACGGCCCGGGTGTATAGGGCGTCTTTTTGCCTGTGAGGGTTTGGGCTAGGGTTTCCCCCATCATGCGGCCTGTATACCAAACGGCTTCAATAGCAGCTCTGCCCTGTTGGGGTTCTGTTTGTTCCGCACAATCGCCTATAGCATAAATTCCCTTTTGATTTGTTTCGAGGTATTGGTTCACTAAAATGCCTTTATTTAACTGCAAGTCGCTCTTGTCAAGAAAGGCAATATTGGGGGATACACCAACTGAAAGCCCAACCCATTGACAAGGAATCAAAGTACCTTCTTTTGTATAAACTCCATTTGCTCGTCCCTCCTCATCAGAAGTTATCGATTTTAATTCGGTATTGAGGTGGAGGTCAATCCCATTAGCAATGATATGTTGTGTTACTAGTTCGGCTTCCTCTTGGGGTAAAACGGTATTCCAAAAATGAGACTCTCGTATTAAAAAATGGACTTTTTTTCCTCTGCTGTGAAGCATTTCCGCCAATTCGATACCAATGAGTCCTCCACCCACAATCACGGCATTTTGAATTGAAGCTGTCCACGCCTCTAACTGGTCTACGTCTTGTTTGTGGTATAGCCCTTGAACTGCCTTTAGATTTTGTCCAGGCCAACCTAAAAAATTCGGTTTTGATCCGGTGGCAATCACTAAGGTATCATAGGAATAAAGTCGGGAATCGTCGAATTGGAGTAATTTTTTTTCTGGTAGAATTCTAGTGACGCGTTGTTGGAGTAAAGTAATGGAATTGTCTTTCCAAAATTGGGGTTCATAAGGTTCTGTATCAGAAAAGGGGAGATACCCCATATAAACATACATTAAGGCTGTACGAGAAAAAAAATAGGGCGTTTCATCTGAAATAATAGTTATGGCATGAGTACTATTTTTTCTAATATGGCGAGCAAGCGTAGTTCCCGAAATACCATTTCCAATAATAACAATTGACTTTTTGGAACCTGTATTGTTCATCTTACTAATGTAGCGATTTTACTACAGGGAACTATTATAAAAATTTTGAATTCAGTTGTTAAGGTTCCAGTCATAGGGTAAATACTCTATTTTAGGACTTTCCAATGGAAACCCTACTGCCTTTGCGATAAAATCCAAACGCTCTGATTTTGAACCAAAATCTTTCCCAAACCATAAAAAGATACGTGAGAGTTTTAGTTGTTTTTGGGTAATCACGTTTTTTGAAGTGTCCTTTAAAAAGGAACGGGTAGCCTCAGTCAATTGAAGTTCCATTTTTTTCTCTAGATAGGCTTCATTCAACAATTTTGGACAGGAAACGGAAGCACAATTTATGGCAAAATGGATTCTGGGTTCTCCCATTTTTCGAAGCAGTTCATGTTCAATTGCCCCTAAGGTGTATTCTTTACCCTTAACTGTAAAACATTCTGTATCCCAGGGATTATCAATGTCTTTAATGCTTTTTACAGGATAATGTTTTAAAATTAACTGTACGGTTAACGCATTGTAGGCATTAATCCAGTAGGCAATTTGAGCAGCAGCAGAAGTCCTTTCGGTAGGTGGAAATTGGGCTAGTGTGAAAAGGTAATTTTCAATATTTTCTTGTTCTTTCACCCACTCTTTGTAATTAACCTGCCCCGACGGACTTACAAACTTTTTTAGCATGCCATCCCACCTATGGTGTATGTTTTTTTGTGAAAACACAAAGGTGGTAAATAGAAAAAAAAGTAAGAAGGGGAGTCGTTTCACGGAATTTGGATTTTAGGTTAACAACACCCACCACCATCGTAATGATAGGTGGAAGGAGAAATAAAAAGGTCATTTCGGTTTAAAGCAGTTAAGGCGTTAGCTGTTTTATCACAAACGGACAAGGGGTGGTTTTTCATTAAAACATGCCCCTTTTGATCATCAAAATAGTCATCAGTACCAAAATAAATGGCCGTTTTCCCTGTAAATACACAGGGTCCATCTTCAGGTATTGGGTCTTTTAGCGCGCACACTTCAACGCTTTCAATGTAGATTGTTTCTGTGGTGGAGTAGTGGTGAGGATCCAAAATCCGATAGGGTCTGCGCGCCCGAATTTCAATTGTACCAAAACCTACACTAGTCAACATATCGACATAGTGCTTTAAGGGTAAAGAACCTGACAAGCACAAGGCCCGAAGGCGTTCATCATTTCGTAGAATATCATTCATTGGTTGTTCACAAATGGGATCACTCATGACCAAACGACCGTGCGGTTTGAGAACCCGATACATTTCTTTTAGGGCTTTGAGTAGTTCCTCTTGTTTGAAAATATTAAATAAACAATTTTGCGCAGCCACATCTACACTTTCATCGTTTAGGGGAAGTTGAAGGGCGTCGCCTTTTACCAATTGTACAAAGTCCTTTTGAAACCAATCATTTTGATTTTCGGCAGTTGTTAAATTTTCACCACAAGCGGAAAGCATTTCGTCTACCACATCAACGCCTATGACGCCATTGGGTTGACGAGAAAAATAACTGAATTGCAGTAATTCCATTCCTCCACCAACACCAACATACAATATCTTGGGGGAATTGACTAAGTCTCGGGGATGAACTGTACTGCCGCAGCCGTAATTCATATTGAGCATAACCCGTGGAATGTTTAATCCTGGAAATTGCCAAACCGGAGTAGTGGTACAACACAATCCTACATCAGGGACTTCAGCAGCCTTTTTATAAACTTCTTTTGTGGTTTCTAGGTAACTCATATCTTATTCTAATGTAGCCGTTTTACATCTCGAAAACCAAGCTTTTAACAATTTTTATTAAATCGGCTTCTCCTTTTTTTGCCATTTCCAAAATATCAGGTACGGAGATCGGTTCAAGGTGGTCAGGGTCACAGCTATCGGTTAAAACAGAAAAAGCAATACATTTTAGATTGAGTTGCCGGGCAACGATTACTTCAGGTACAGTTGACATTCCTACGGCATCTGCTCCAATGATTTTCAGGTAGCGATACTCCGCGGCGGTTTCCAATTGAGGACCAACTACCGCAGCATACACCCCTTTATGTAAAACCACTTTTTTTTGTTTGGCAATGGTTTCCGCTTTTTTCATTAAGTCACGATCGTAAGGAGCGCTCATATCGACAAAACGTTCTCCTAGGGTTTCTATCCCTTTTAAGGCTAGGGGAGACCCACCCTGTAAGTTGATGTGATCTTTAATAAGCATGAGGTGTCCTTTTTGAAAGGAGGGATGTAAAGCCCCAGCCGCATTACTTATTACAATTATTTTCCCTCCCAAGGCGGCAAAAACGCGAACCCAATAGGTCAATTCAAAATAATCAAAACCTTCATACCGATGAAATCGACCTTGAAAGGCAAGGATTTTCTTTCCTTCCAGCGTTCCATAGACTAGTTGGCCTTGTTGGTATTCCTGTGTTGATTTAGGAAAATGAGGAAGGGCATCATAAGGAAGTGAGATGAGGGGTTGAATGGAATCTATCAAGCCTTGTAGGCCTGTTCCTAAAACAATGCCCAAAGCCGTTTCAGGAATCCCTTTTTGTTTTAAAAAAGCGACACTTTCTTCAATTTTTTTTATCATCTCAACGGTATATTAAATGAACCAATTCGGGATACAATTCAACTTCTTTATAGGTATCAATATCGGTTTTTTCGGGTAAAAGTGCAACCTGGTGGTCTTGTAAATCTGCTAAAGTGTTCGTTAAGACTGAAGCCGTGCTCCAGGCTTTGTTTTGAAAAACAGCAGGAATATTTTCTTTTTTACCCAACAAATAGTACCCTCCATCCGTAGAGGGACCAATGACGCAATCGTGTGTTTGGAGTTGCTTAAAAGCGAGGGAAATCAATGGGGTTTCAATTTCCCATAAATCTGTCCCTATGAGTATCAGGTTTTTATAGCCTTGAGAAAACCCCCACTGAAAAGCCTGTTGCATCCGCTCTCCCAAATCTGTGCCCTTTTGAGCGTTTAATTTAAAAGTAGGAAAATAGTCTTGTAACGTAGAGGCCTCAGCTCCACTATAAAAAACAATAACTTCTTGGGCTAGTTCTTCAAGGATTGTATTCGTTTTTCGAAGCAATTGGGTATACACGGATAAGGCTTTTTCAGCTCCTACAGTTGTCGCTAAACGTGTTTTTACCGTTCCCAAAACCGGTGTTTTGGCAAAAACAAGCAGTAGTGATTTCATTGTTATAAAGGTAGGAAATCAAATTAGGGAAAAATGCAAATAGATTTAGTAAAAAGGGATAATAGCTTTTATTTTAGGAAAACATAAAATTTAAACTTCACTAGTATAATTAAAAAAATCTAATTGTTTGAAAATTTAAGCTTTAGGGCAACACTAAGAAAAATCAATAGGAGTAAAATGCAGCAGAACATTTTTAATTCCCAAAAAGTTTATTGACCTTGTAAAGAAAAAATGAGCCGACCGTATTACCAAAGTCAAGACTTAAAAAAATTTAAAAATATTAGCGATTGGTCTCCGGAATTAGGAGCCAAATTTTTTGAATACTACAACAGTGTTTTCGAAGAAGGGGCATTATCGGCACGTGAAAAATCACTAATCGCTTTAGCAGTAGCCCACACGGTGCAATGTCCCTATTGTATAGATGCCTATACTCAAGATGGGCTTCAGCGTGGAATTGAGCGCAACGAAATGATGGAAGCGGTACATGTGGCCGCCGCAATTCGCGGGGGAGCTTCTTTAGTCCACGGAGTCCAAATGATGGAAGTATATGATAAACGAAGCATGTGATGTCTTCAAAATCATTACGTTCTCGTTCGCATAGGCTTTCTTCAACACAAGCCCAATTGGAATGGCTTGAAAAGGGAATATTCAAGCCCGGTGGATTACCTCACTTTGCCACAAAGGTAAATGGTTTTCAAGACACTCCTTTACGCCCGCATTCCCTAGACATACTTCAACTCAACTTAGGGTATATGTGTAATCAGGTGTGCGCCCATTGCCATGTTGATGCCGGTCCAGATCGAAAGGAAATGATGAGTGAAACTACCTTAGAAAAATGCCTTGACCTTATCCGAAAGACCTCTATAAAGACGCTTGATTTAACCGGAGGTGCCCCTGAAATGCATCCTCATTTTCGTGAATTTGTTTCCCAAGCTGCCCAATTGGGAATCCAAGATTTAATAGTGCGTTCGAATCTTACTATTTTACTTGCAAATAAAAAATACGTCGATCTGCCTGAGTTTTTTAAAACGCAAAATGTGCACGTTATTTCTTCATTGCCTTTTTACAAAAAAGATAAAACAGACAGGCAGCGGGGTTCGGGGGTGTTTTTAAAATCCATTGAAGCACTAAAACAATTAAATGCTATTGGGTACGGAAAATCGGAAACGAATCTAAAACTTGATTTGGTTTATAATCCCTCGGGGGCTTTTCTTCCGGGCAACCAAAAAAGTTTAGAATTGGAATTTAAAAAAGCCCTTAAAACTGATTTTGATATTGATTTCAATCAACTGTTCACCATTACAAATATGCCCATAAGCCGCTATTTAGAGTTTTTGATAGCCTCCGAAAATTATGAAGAGTATATGGAATCGTTAGTTGAGGCCTTTAACCCCTCGGCTTTAGATAAGGTGATGTGTACAAACACCTTATCTGTTCGCTGGGACGGTTATGTGTACGATTGCGATTTTAATCAAATGTTGGATTTAAAAGTGGACCACACTATGCAACACATTGATGATGTTATTCCAGAAGAGCTAGTGCAACGCAACATATGTGTTTCTCAGCATTGTTATGGCTGTACAGCCGGCTCAGGAAGTAGTTGCCAGGGAAGCGTGGTGTAATACCAAAAGCCTTTTTATGAGCGGAGAGACTGTATGAAATCTGGAATTCCCGTAATTCCCTTTTCTTCTAATAATTGAATAAAGGCAGATCCGATAATTGCTCCTCTTGAATATTGTGTTGCTGCAGAGTAGGTAGTTGCATTACTAATTCCAAAACCCACCACGGTTGGGGTTTGAAGTTGCATGTTGGCAATTCTTTTAAAATACGAAGTTTGTGATGCGCCAATTGAATTTTTTGCACCTGTTACGCTTGCACTAGAGACCATATAAATAAATCCTTTTGACACCGAATCAATAAATCGGATGCGGTCATCACTCGTTTGGGGAGTAATTAAAAACATATTGTACAATCCATATTGTTCAAATAAGGATTGGTATTTTTCATGATATACTTCTACGGGTAAGTCAGGAATAATAAGTCCATCGATACCTACTTCTTGACAACGGCGGCAAAACTTTTCGACCCCAAATTGTAAAATAGGATTAAAATACCCCATCAGAATTAGAGGTATAGAAATGGTTTGACGTACGCCTTCCAATTGGGAAAAGAGTTTTTTTGTGGTCATGCCATTTTTCAAAGCTTTTGTAGAGCTATCTTGTATGGTAGGGCCATCGGCTAACGGATCAGAAAAGGGAAGACCAATTTCTACCATATCGACCCCTGAACGTTGAAGACTTTCTAAAATGGGAACGGTATCTTCTAAGGTAGGATGCCCTGCTGAAAAGTAAATAGACAAAAGGCTTTTGTCTTCGTTAAATTTTTGATCGATTCGATTCATTATAATTTAAAATAATCAATATAAGTAGCAAGATCTTTGTCTCCTCTTCCGGAGCAATTAAATACGATAATGTCATTGGGTTTAAAACGACGAACATCAAGTACAGCAAAAGCATGTGCAGTTTCAATAGCAGGTATAATGCCTTCCATTTGCGAGAGGGTTAACCCCCAATCCATGGCTTCTTGATCGGGTATGGAAACAAATTCAGCCCGTTTGCTACGAAACAAATGCGCATGCATTGGGCCAACACCGGGGTAATCTAAACCGGCAGAAATTGAATAGGGTTCTGTAATTTGTCCGTCCTCCGTTTGCATCAAAAGGGTTTTACTCCCATGAATTATGCCTTCTCTACCTAATGCAGAGGTGGCTGCACTTTCTCCAGTATCAATTCCTTTACCAGCAGCTTCAACGGCAATAATATTTACCCGTGTATCGTTTAGGTAATGATAAAACAATCCGGCGGCATTGCTACCTCCTCCAACACAAGCAATAACATAGTCAGGATAATCGCGTCCTTCAATTTCTTCTAATTGGGTTTTGGTTTCCGCACTGATAACGGATTGAAATCGGGCTACCATATCGGGGTAGGGATGAGGTCCCACCACGGAACCAATAATATAATGGGTATTTACAGGGTTGTTTATCCAATCGCGAATGGCTTCGTTAGTAGCATCTTTTAAGGTTTTACTTCCCGATTGCGCGGCCCTAACTTCTGCGCCAAGCATTTTCATTCGTGCCACATTAGGAGCTTGCCTTTGAATGTCTAAGGCTCCCATGTAAACAACACATTCAATTCCCATGAGTGCGCACACAGTTGCAGTAGCTACTCCATGTTGCCCAGCGCCGGTTTCGGCGATGATTCGTTTTTTCCCAAGGCGTTTGGCTAAAAGAATTTGACCAATTGTATTGTTGACTTTATGCGCTCCTGTATGGCATAAATCTTCCCGTTTGAGGTATATTTTAGTATTGTATTTTTCCGATAAGCGTTTGGCAAAATACAAGGGTGTAGGGCGTCCGACATATTCTTTTAACAAGGAATCGAATTCCTGTTTAAAGTCATCTTGTGCTGTAATGGTAAGGTATTTTTTGCGAAGTTCTTCTACATTAGGATAGAGCATTTCGGGAATGTAAGCTCCTCCAAAATCACCATAATATCCTTTTTCATCAACGTTGTAATTCATCCCATTGGGTTTTAAATTCTTTTAATGTTTGTAGGTCTTTATGTCCTGGAGCAGTTTCAAATTTACTATTTACATCAATAGCATAGAGGGGTAGCGCCTCTTTTGCTATGCGCTTTAAAGCGGGTAGGTATTCTAATCCAATACCTCCACTTAAAAAAAACGGTTTATCAAAGGGATAGTCGGCTAATAAAGACCAGTTAAAACGATAGCCATTTCCTCCGGGTAGGGGGCCTTTGGTATCAAAAAGAAAAAAGTCACAAGTGGGTAAATAGGGCTCTAGATTTTTAAAATTAAAAGAAGCCCCTACTGAAAATGCTTTTATTACTTCGGTTCCAGTTTCTTTTAAAACAGCACAGATTTCCGGCGTTTCATTTCCGTGCAATTGGAGTGCATTTAGTTTGTGATTCTCAATTTGTTTGCGAATGACGGAGGGAGTTTCATCCACAAAAACCCCTGTTTTTTTTATCGAATTTGGTAAAGACGGGGTTGCGGTATCTACAAAACGAGAAGACTTTGACCAAAATATAAAACCCATATAATCGGGATTTAAATCAGCCACCGCTCGACTATTTTCGAGGTCTCGAAGCCCACAAATTTTTATTTTAATCATTGCATTTGGTCTATAAACTGTTTTGCAGCTTCTCCTGGTGAATTCGTTTTCATAAATTGCTCACCCACTAAAAACCCTTGAAAACCATGTTCTTTTAATAATTTGACAGAGGCTGCCTTACTGATTCCACTTTCTGAAACTTTTGTAAATTCTGAAGGAATAGCGGGGGCAATTTGTATGCTGGTTTCAATGCTAACATTAAAAGTTTTTAAATCACGATTATTGACACCAACTATATCAATTGAAGGCATTAATGCTTTTTCCATTTCTTCTAGAGTATGCACCTCTAAAAGGACTTCAAGCTGAAGTTGTTTGGCACAACGTGATAAAGATTTAATTTCTGCTCGTGTAAGTACAGCAGCGATTAATAGTACAACATCAGCACCGTGGGCCTTGGCTTCAATTAACTGGTATTCATCAACAATAAACTCTTTACGTAATAGAGGCAAATTGCAAACGGATCGGGCCTGAACCAAATCTTCCAACGCTCCCCCAAAATATTTTAAATCGGTCAATACAGACATGCCACAAGCGCCTGCGTTTTCGTAACCAGTTGCCACTTCGGTTATGGATAAACTAGAATTGATATTCGCTTTTGAGGGCGAACGCCGTTTGTGTTCCGCTATGATTCCCGTGCCACTCGATTTTAACCGATCAGCAAGTGAAATTGTTGGTTTTTCGAAAAGCGATGAATGTTCCCAGTAAGATGCTGGAAAAAGCCCTTTGCGAAGGGAAACCTCGTTTTTTTTGTCCGCAATAATTTGATCAAGAATATTCATAAGACACTTACTTTTTGAAGTGTGGTAAAGGCGTGTTTTGCTTTTCCTGACATTAAAGATTCCTGGGCACGATCGTACCCTTCTTTAGGGCTTAAATTTAATGCCGTTGCAATGGCAATAGCCGCATTGGCATATACTACTTGGTGTTGTGCAGAAGTCCCTTTTCCTTCCAAAACAGTACTGAATATTGTCGCAGAACTTGCCACGTCATGTCCTCCGGTTATTGAAGCTGGAGTAATGTCGGTTAACCCAAAATCAGCGGAGTGGAGCAATTGTTCTCCATGTGGACTGAATGTTTTTGTAGGCCCTGTTAGTGATATTTCATCATACCCTGCTAGACCATAGAGAACCGTGTATTGCGAATCGGTGTTTTGAAATACATAATGATAAAGTCGAGCCAATTCAAGATTAAATACACCCGACACCTGTTTTTTTGGAAAGGAAGGATTAACTAAGGGGCCAAGCATGTTAAAAAATGTTTTTACTCCTAATTCTTTACGAACGGGGGCGACCACTTTCATGGCAGGATGAAAAAGAGGTGCATGTAATATACAGATACCTGCTTCTTCAATTTGTTGTTGTAGTTTCTTTTCTTCATGGGTAAAATGAATTCCTAAGGCTTCTAACACGTTGCTTGAACCACAGCCAGAAGAAACACCATAATTTCCGTGTTTTGCTACCTTAACCCCAGCCCCAGCTGTAACAAAGGCAGCCAATGTTGAAATATTAAAAGTGTCTTTTCCGTCGCCCCCAGTCCCACACAGATCAATGGCGTCGTATTTTTTTAAATCAATGGGAATACAAAGGGAAAGTAACGCTTCTCGAAACCCTTCTAGCTCTGCAACAGTTATGCTTCGCATCATATACACGGTTAAAAAAGAAGCTACTTGAGCAGGATTAAACGCTCCTTTGGCAATTTTCAGTAATGTGTCTCGCGCTTCTTCGCGATCGAGATGCTCGTATTGAATTAATCGGTTGAGTAATGATTTCATTAGCTACTTTGAATCCAGTTTTCTATTATTTTTTTACCGTTGGGAGTCAGTACAGACTCCGGGTGGAATTGAACTCCACAAACATCATAGGTTTTATGGCGCAGGGACATTAATTGACCTTTGTCGTCAAAACTAGTGGCCATTAAACTTTCGGGTAGTGGGGTTGAAACTACCCACGAATGGTAACGCCCAACCTCAAACGTTTGGGGAAGATCTTTAAACAAAGGGTCGTTACCTGTGGTGGTTACGGGGGTAGCCACACCGTGAAAAACTTGGTCTAGATTGATTAGTTTTCCACCAAAAACTTCTCCTATGGCTTGCTGACCTAAACACACACCCAATATTTTTTTGGTTGGAGCGTAGTGTTTTATTGCGGCTTTTAGCTGACCGGCTTCCTCTGGAATTCCGGGTCCGGGCGATAATAGAATCATAGGATAGGCTTCCAATTCTTTTAAATCAAAAGTGTCGTTTCTTTTTACGGAAACCCTACAGCCCAATTCTTCAAGGTAATGCACCAAATTGTAGGTAAACGAATCGTAATTATCGATTACAAAAACGGCTTTTTTCATAAGGTTTCTGCTTGAGAAAGTGCCTTGTCCAAGGCCCCTAATTTATTATATACTTCTTGCAATTCATTTTCGGGAACTGATTTTGCAACAATTCCGGCGCCTGCCTGATAATGCAATTCTTTTCTGTAGCTTAAAAAGGAACGAATGACAATGGCATGATTAAAATTTCCATTAAACCCCATATACCCAATGGCACCCCCGTAAAAATTTCTTTTTGTTGGCTCATACTGATCAATAAGTTGAAGTGCCTTGTGTTTTGGTGCTCCACTTAACGTACCTGCGGGGAAAGTATCGGCAACAACGCGGTAGGTAGAGGTGCCCTCTTTTAAGGTACAGGTTACTTTAGAAACTAAGTGAATAACGTGGGAATAAAATTGAATCTCTCTATTTTTTTCTACGGTAACTTCTGATCCATTTCGACTTAAATCATTTCGCGCCAAATCAACCAACATGACGTGCTCACTATTTTCTTTGGGGTCTTGTGCCAATTTTAGTGCTGTGGCGGCATCTTCAGCATCGTTTCCTGTTCTGCGAAAGGTTCCTGCGATAGGATGTATCTCCGCTTTCCCATTTTGAATTACGATTTGTGCTTCGGGCGAACTTCCGAAAATTTTAAAAGAACCGTAATCAAAGAAAAACAAATAGGGGGAGGGATTTATAGAGCGTAGTGTGCGGTAAACATTAAATTCATCTCCTGTAAATCCTTGAGAAAACCGACGAGACAAAACAAGTTGGAACACATCCCCTCGATAACAGTGTTTCTTTCCTTTTTGCACTAAATTAAGAAAGGAATCATCGGTCATATTGGACTGTTTTTCACCCATTTTATGAAAAGGAAACGGATTTACACTTTTATTGTGTAGAATTTTTTCTAAAAGATCAAGGGTATGGGTTCCGTTGTAAGTATGGGAAAACAAATGTGCTTCATGATTAAATAAACTTATGGCAATTATGTTTTGATATACTGCATAGTAGAGGTCTGGAATTTCAACACCGGGCTTATCGTCCTGTAATTTTAATGTATCAAAATAGGTAATAGCCTCATGGCCCATAAAACCAAAGAGACCATTGCTTATAAAAGGAAAGGCAAAATCTTTTGATTTAAATTGCTTTGAAAAGGCTTCGATTTTACTTGGAATAGCTGAAGCAAATGTTACCTTTTCTTGCTGAGAAGTCCCGTCAGGATAGTGCGTAATGAGTTGTCCTTTTTTTAATTCTATGGAAGCGATGGGATTACAACAGATGTAGGAGTAATCATTATTATTAGCACTATAGTCACTGCTTTCAAGCAATAAACTGTGTGGAAAAACATCACGTACTTTTAAATATACACTCACGGGAGTTAAGGTATCCGCTAATATTTTTTTGTGATGAGATTCAAGTTTGTATTCCTTCATTGGGCCATTAAAAAAGGCCTGTCGTGATGACAAGCCTTTGGTAGTATTTATAGGTTCGCGTACACGAGAGTTAACATTGCTCTGTGTTCCACCATAAGGTTAAAAAAATTATATTCCGGTTCATTAAATCAAATATAGTATAAATTTTAATTACCCCAAATCCCCGAACAATAATCCTAATTAAAATTTAAGAACAACATCAAGTTCAAAATCATCATAAATTAAATTATCACCCAAATTTTCAAAGAAAGATCCTGAGCGAAACTTTACATTGTATTTAGAACGATCGATTATCACTTTTGATGAAGCGGAATTATCAACTAAATGCATTTCAAAGTTGACAGTATGTGTTATGCCTCTAACCGATAAATCTGCCGTTACGGCATAATGATTTTCCATTTTTTTCTCTGCTTGGGTAATAACCAAAGAAGCGGTTGGGAATGATTCCACTGCAAAAAAGTCATCAGACTTTAAGTGCCCTTCTAATTTTTCTTTGTACTCACCAGAGAGATCTTGAACGGTAATTGAAGTCATGTCTACTTCAAATTGCCCCCCAACTAGAATACCTTCGTTGATTTCTAGTGCTCCAGAAATCAGGTTAATAATTCCATCATGTTGTCCAGTCACCTTTTTTCCAACCCAATGAATGCTGCTCATTTCTATGTTAATTGGAATTAAAGTGGATTGACCCCAAGAAGAGATTGTAAATAATACTACTACAATAGTGCTAATTGTTTTTTTCATTTTCATTTTTAATTGTTAAGTTTTGTTAATATTTCCATCATTTCTTCATGTTGATCGTTACTGAGTGATGCTAAAAATTCCGCTTCAATTTGATCTACAATAGGATCAACAAGTTTTAATAAGGATAGTCCTTCTGTTGTAATGAACAATTCAATTTTTCTTCTGTTCTCCTTACACACATTTCGATTGACTAAACCTTTATCGATAAGCTTATCTACTAAACGTGTAGTATTGCTCATTTTGTGTATCATTCTTACATGAACAGTATTTAAGTTGGATGGATTTCCCTTTTGTCCTCTTAAAATACGAAGCACATTAAATTGTTGAATCGATATCCCCATCGGTTTTAACCCATGAGACAGGGCTTCAGTTATTTTACCATTCGCCTTAAAAAGCGCAACAATAATGGCTTTGTTATTCAATTGTTTGTATTTACAACATTTGTCGGTACAAAAATAGTATTAAATTTTGTAAGAAAAATCTTTTTTTACAACTTGTTTCAGATCATTAGCTATTGTATTTTAGCAAAAAAAATCAGATGGATCTATCACAGCAAGATTGGATTTCAGGGCAACAGCAAAACCCTAAGAGTATCATTTTAGATGTACGTACTGAAGAAGAATTTGAAGCAGGACACCTAAAGTATGCTCAATTGCTGGATATACGTGATCCCGAAGGGTTTATGGAGGGTGTACGTCAATTAGAGAAAGATACCACTTACTATGTTTACTGTCGCTCAGGAGCCCGAAGTGCTCAAGCTTGTCAAATTTTAAAACAATCTGGAATACCCGATTGTTACAATTTGCTAGGCGGAATTTTAGATTGGAAAGGGGAAGTGGTTACAGACTAACAACAGTACCCTTCTATTAATTTTTTGTCCCCATATCAAATGATTAACGAAGCTTTTTTCACTACTTATGGCGTTTTCAAAAATTTACTCATCGAAATTTTGAAACCCCCGAAGGGGAATCTTTTGAAATCCTTTTCCCTGGAAATTGGAACCAGTTATCGGGACCCGATTTTAAAGAAGCTCGACTGTATATTGCGGGCATTCAAAGGTCGCCTTCAATGTCAAGTAGGAAATTTTATGATGAAGTCTCAAAAACATTAAAATTAATACTTTTGAATTGACTACTTTTAAATCCATGAAAACTCCCTTTCATTTACGTCTTTTTTTTGAACGAAATGGCTTTGCTGTATCCACCCGATTGGCAGAACTTTTGGGAATGAGAGTAAAGAGCGTAAGGTTGTTTTTTATTTATGCCTCATTTACTACCCTCATTGGAGGGTTTGTGCTGTATCTTACTCTTGCCTTTTGGCTAAAACTTAAAGATATGATTTATACCAAACGTAGTTCTGTATTTGATTTGTGAGTCTGATGCGGAGGTGATTATATGGCAGCCTTGTTAACCGAACCTAAGTGATTCAATTTATAGTAGCTTTAGATTGGTGGGAAGATGAACGATTCCTAATGTTGAAGAAATTGATCTTAAAAAAGTGGCTAAAGAGTTTCAAAATAAATCTTTAGCCACAAAGGAATTAAGAAAAAGAACAGGATGTAATGTGATTGGCTATTGTGATCCTCACGGAAATCATATAATAAATCCAGAAGCAAATCATACGTTATCCGTTGATGGAAAGCTAATTGTACTCGGATCTAGAGGATCAATTGTAAAACTCAATAGAATGTTTCACCTCGATTAGTTTGATTTTCACTTCCTTTTTATGATATTGGTCATCTAATCTATGTACTACATGAAAGCAAAACCCTTACACTATATTTTTTCAACACTACTTTTCTTTTTAACAACCGCACTTTCTGCCCAAGAAAAAGGGTTAGACGAACAAATTAACGAGGCATTTACTCCTATTGCAAATTGGTGGGAAGGGTTGATATTACACAATTTTTTAGGGACTGACATTCCTACAATAATCATCTTACTTGTAGGGGGAGCTCTATTTTTCACCTTTTATTTTGGATTTGTGAATGTGCGTCATTTCGCCACTGCAATTAATACTGTGCGAGGAAAATATGACAGCATTGATCACCATAGTGCAGAAAAATCTCAATTGGCTTACGATGGGGACATCAAAGGAACCATTAAAGACGAAAGCAAAGAGGGTGAAGTAAGTCATTTTCAAGCCCTTGCAACAGCCGTATCGGGTACGGTAGGAAATGGAAATATTGCAGGAGTTGCCTTGGCCATTGCCGTAGGGGGCCCCGGCGCAACCTTTTGGATGATTTTGTGTGGACTTATTGGTATGTCTACAAAATTTGTAGAATGTACGCTTGGGGTGAAGTATAGAGATATTGGTGAAGACGGAACGGTATATGGAGGCCCTATGTATTATTTAACAAAAGGACTTCAAGAAAAAGGTTTCACCACTTTAGGTAAAATTTTAGCCGGTATATTTGCTTTCTTATGCATCGGCGCCTCTTTTGGAGGAGGAAATGCCGCTCAATCAAATCAAGCGGCTATGCAGTTGGTAGAATCCTTTGGGATGACCGGCGGAAGCGCCCGAACTATTATTGGAATTATTTTAATGGTACTTGTTGGGGTAATTATCATTGGAGGTATTAAGCGAATAGCAATGGTAACTGAGAAGGTAGTTCCCCTAATGGCATTGATGTATATACTTGCCTGTTTGTATATTATTATTACCAATTTTTCCTTCGTTGATGATGCCTTTGGAATGATCTTTAGCCAAGCGTTTAATCCGCAAGCCGGATTAGGGGGCTTGTTAGGGGTTTTGATAACCGGTTTTCGACGTGCCGCTTTTTCAAATGAAGCCGGAGCCGGATCAGCTTCAATAGCCCACTCAGCAGTAAAAACAAATTATCCTGCCTCTGAAGGCTTAGTGGCTTTACTTGAACCTTTTATCGATACGGTAGTTATTTGTACCATGACGGCTTTGGTTATTATTATTTTTAATGGTGACAATACCGTGTTTGATTACGGAGGAGTAGGAGGGGTTGTTATGATTGACGGTCAGCCTGCCGAAGGTGCGGGAATCACTGCTGCAGCCTTTTCTAAGTACATTGCTTTTTCAGGGCCTTTCTTAACCATAGCCGTAGTTTTATTTGCTGTTTCAACCATGATTTCTTGGTCCTATTACGGACTGCAATCTTGGATGTATATTTTTGGTAAGAGTCGTGTTTCTGAACTTTCTTATAAATTGATGTTTTTGATTTTTATAGTTATCGGTGCTGCTGGCGATATGTCCTCCGTTTGGGCGTTTTCTGATGCTATGATTTTGGCCTTAGTATTTCCTAACATGATCGGTTTATTGCTATTGTTTCCAAGAGTAAAAGAAGAATTAAACACATACTTAAGCGCTATTTATTCCTTAAAGAAAAAATAACCATGTTCCCCCGTTTTGGTTTTCGTTTGAAAATGCCCCAATTTCAGCGAATTGCTCTACTGCTATTGCTTCTTGTTCTTATAGGGTATCAGTGGTTGCAATACATGAAAAAGGGGGAGGGGAATATTGAAACTAATGCTGAGGAAATGGCCTACTATCAAGCCCAACTGGATAGTCCTAAAGCGCTACAACCTATTCATAAGCCCAAAGTATTTCTTATTAACCCTAACTATATGAGCGATTATAATGCCTATGTATTGGGGCTTTCTCCAGAGGCATTTGATCGCATACAGGCTTTTACTCAATCGGGAAAACGATTAAAATCCTTATCTGAATTTCAAAAAATCGCACAATTGCCCGATTCCTCAGTCAGTAGAATGTCCAAAAGGCTTAGCTTTCCCATTACCCGAAAAAACTACAAGGAAAAAGCTCCAGTAGTAAAAAAAGAGTTGAATAAAGCAACGGTTGAGGACTTACAACAAGTTCGGGGAGTAGGTAAGGTTTTATCAGAGCGGATTGTAAAATTTAGAGCCTATCTCAAAGGCTTTTTGCTGCTGGATCAATTACATGAAGTTTACGGTTTGGACAGTTTGGTGGTAGATCGGATTGAAAATTATTTTTACGTTTCGGACACAGGCCAACATCCAAAAATTGATTTAGCCACAGCGAGTCTTGATGACTTAGTTCAAATTCCTTACCTTACTGAAAAAGAAGCACTAAAATTGATAGCCTACCGAAGTAAAACGAAATCAGGAAATCTAGAAATTTTGTCTGAAGTTTTTGCAGATTCTCCAAACAAAATTGAGAGATTAAAATTATATTTGCAGTAAAACGAAGCTATGATCGATTTCGATATACGTCCCGAAATTAGAACAACGGAGACTCAACAAATGGTGTATGAGTCAGCTCGTGATTTTGCGGCTCAGCACATTAAGCCACATGTTATGGAGTGGGACGAACAACAGTATTTTCCAAAGGCGCTCTTTGCAGATGCAGGGGCTTTAGGATTTATGGGCATGATAATTCCAGAACAATATGGAGGTTCTGGGATGGGGTACCATGAGTACGTTACCTTAATCGAAACGATATCAATGGTTGATCCCTCCATAGGGCTTTCCGTTGCGGCACACAATTCATTGTGCACCAATCATATTTATTTATTTGGAACCGAAGAACAACGTCTTCGTTGGTTACCCGGGCTTAGTAATGGTACTTTAATTGGAGCCTGGGGATTAACAGAACACAATACAGGATCCGATGCCAAGTCCATGTCTACAACTGCAAAAAAACAAGGCGATCATTGGATTCTAAATGGTACAAAAAACTTTATAACCCATGGAATTTCTGGGGATGTAGCCGTAGTCATTGCCCGAAACGGAGAGTTAGGGGATAGCCGAGGAATGACTGCTTTTGTAGTTGAACGCGGTACACCTGGTTTTACGGCTGGGAAAAAAGAAAATAAATTAGGGATGCGAGCCTCAGAAACGGCTGAAATGGTATTCGATCAATGTGTCATTCCGGATGAAAATCGTTTGGGTCCTGTAGGCGATGGTTTTATACAATCCATGAAAATCTTAGATGGTGGACGAATCTCTATTGCAGCATTATCTTTAGGAATAGCAAAGGGAGCTTATCAAGCAGCACTTCAGTATTCTAAAGAACGAAAACAGTTTGGACAACCCATTTGTAATTTCCAGGCCATTTCTTTTAAGTTGGCCGAGATGGCTACAGAAATTGAGGCAGCAGCATTACTAACCCAAAAAGCCTCAGAATTAAAAAACCAAAACTTAGCGGTAACTCAGCAAGGAGCTATGGCAAAATTATATGCCTCAGAAACTTGTGTTAAAGTAGCCAATGAAGCCGTTCAAATTCACGGTGGCTACGGTTTTACTAAAGATTTTCCTGTAGAGAAATTTTACCGAGATGCCAAGTTATGTACCATAGGTGAAGGGACAAGTGAAATTCAAAAACTTGTTATTGCACGAAAACTTTTAGAGAAGTAAAAACTTTTTTACAAGAGAGTATTCCTAGATCATACTTTTGTCTATATTTGCACCCTATTATGAAAGGAGGTGCTACATTATGTTAATTATACCCATTAAAGACGGCGAAAATATCGATAGAGCGTTAAAGCGATTTAAACGTAAATTCGACAAAACAGGAGCAATGCGTCAGTTGCGAAACCGAAAGCAATTCACAAAGCCTTCTGTAAAGAATCGTCAAAAAATGCTCAAAGCACAGTACATCCAAACGCTAAGAGATTCAGAAAACCAATAGGTTTTAACACATATTTATCAAACGCTATTGCATTAAAGTAGTACTTTTATGGAGTAGCGTTTTTTTATGTCCATACCTTCTTACTTAGCGTATCTTACTTTAGAAAAAAAAGGGTCTCCACATACGGTTAAAGCCTATAAAACCTATTTAGAATCTTTTCAAGAATTCCTCACACAAATGGAGGAAGCATCCTCTATAGAAACCGTAGCCTACGGCCAAATACGCTCTTGGATTGTGGCTTTAGTGGCACAAGGCAATTGTACACGTACCATAAATGCAAAGATTTCGGCTTTGCGATCGTATTTTACTTTTTTGCTGAGAACTCAAGTGATTTCTGTATCTCCACTCAAAGAGCACAAAGCCCTAAAAACCGCTGCTAAAGTTGCATTGCCTTTTTCATTGGAAGAAATTGAAGCGGTTCTTGATCCTGAACTTTACACAAAAGACTTCAAGGGGAGAACACAACGCACCCTTATCGGATTAATGTATTACACAGGAATACGACGATCTGAATTGATTGAATTGAAAAGGAATAACATCAACCTGTCAAAAGGGTTGATGAAGGTATTAGGGAAACGAAATAAGGAACGTATTTTACCGCTTTTACCCGAAATTACTTCCTTACTAAAAAGCTATGAGCAAGAGCGAAATCAACTTGAAAACATTCAAGATGAAACCTATTTTTTCATCAACGAACACGGCGAAAATCTCACAGATTCATTTGTATATCAGACTGTAAATGATTATTTTGGTAAGGTATCGACCAAAACAAAAAAGAGTCCACATGTACTTCGTCACAGCTTTGCAACTCACTTGCTCGATCAGGGTGCAGACCTTAATGCGATCAAAGATTTATTAGGGCATAGTAGTATTGCTGCAACGCAACATTACACGCACAGCAGCATGGCGAAAATTAAGGAGGTGTATCAGAAAGCACATCCAAGGGAAAAGAAATAATAACGATAATTCGATAACCTATGATTACAATTCATTTTCAAGCCGTCAATTACACAGCAGATGCAAAATTAAAAGAGTTTGCACAGCAGCGTTTAGAAAAGTTAACCTTGTTTCACAATCAGATCAGTGAGGTCTTTGTTTATACAAAGGTCGAAAACACTTCTGATCGAATAAATAAGTGGGTTGAGCTTAAAATTGGTATCCCTGGAGAGGACGTTGTAGTCAAGAAAATTTGCAAAACTTTTGAAGAGGCAATTCAAACGGCTTCTGCTACCGCAGAACGAATTCTTAAGCGACGAAAAGAAAAAGTTCGAGCTTAAATACAATTTTTCATTTTTTTTTTTGAAACCATAAAAAATAGCAGTTAATTTGCGTTCGATTTTTGGAATTCCAGAAATTACAAGCCGATGTAGCTCAGCTGGCTAGAGCAGCTGATTTGTAATCAGCAGGTCGTGGGTTCGAGTCCCTCCATCGGCTCTTTTTTTTTGTCTTTTTTGACAAACAGATCTTTGAAAATAGGGGAGATACTCAAGCGGCCAACGAGGACAGACTGTAAATCTGTTGGTTTATACCTTCGCAGGTTCGAATCCTGCTCTCCCCACGATTAATATTTTACGTTGATAACGAAATCTTGTTATCTTTGTAAAACAATTACCAACCCTTTAAGCGAGAGTAGCTCAGTTGGTAGAGCGTCAGCCTTCCAAGCTGAATGTCGCCGGTTCGAACCCGGTCTCTCGCTCTCTTTTTTTTGCCGATGTAGCTCAGGGGTAGAGCGTTTCCTTGGTAAGGAAGAGGTCACGAGTTCAAATCTCGTCATTGGCTCTACTTTAGTTTTTATTTATGTACAAAAAGACCACTGCAACTTCCGTTGTGTCTTTTTTAGAGGAGGTTGAGCCAACTCTACGCAAAGAATTACTATCCCTATGTCAATTTATAGCCAATCATTTTCCTGAGGGTACCTCTAAAATAGCCTACGATATGCCTGCCTTTTGGTAAAGGGAAAGCCATTATGTTACTTTAATGTATACCCAAAACATGTCGGCTTTTATGTTTTTCCCCAAACACATAAAGCATTCGAAAAAGCGTTATCTCCCTATAAACGCGGTAAAGGATCGGTACAATTTCCTCTGAATAAGCCCCTACCTCTTGACTTAATTAAAAAGATGATACAGCATCGTGCAGAATTGCTAATCGAGTAATGATGACGACTCCACCCTATTGTTTGAATACGTTTTATAAAGCCCTCTTTTGGAGTGTTGCGCCACTATGGACAATTGATCTTTAATTGAATCTGAAAGGGTTTCCCATTGCCTGTGTTCTATCAATATGAAAAACGGCATATGGTTTTGAAGCAGTTCTTTGAGTTGAAGAGTATCTGTTAGTTCTATTTTACCCTCAGTATAAAATTGACTTGAATAGCTTTTGTGGTCTAAGGAATAAATTGTTGTCTTTGGCTTTTTAGCATTAAGAATAAATTTATCTGTATTGTTTTCAAATAGGGGAGTGGCATAACCTGAAATGGCGATTAGAAATAACAATACGGGAAGTGCAGCAGAACCAATCACTACTTTTTTAAAGTTGGGATCCGAGCTCCAAAAATGACTAATCAATAATGCGGCGGGTAAGGTAGAGGGTAAAATATAAGAATGAATCAAGCTTGTAGAACTTGTAAAAAAGAAGGGCGTCCAAATGAACCAAAAGGTTAAAAATAAAGTCCAGGGATGTGAAATGCATTTTTTCCAATGGGAAACAAACAATCGAATAAGAACAATTGACCACGGAAGTAAAAAGATCAAAAGAAAAACCCAAGACATGCCATAAGGTTGTTGTTTTGGAAAGCCATACCGATCTCCTTGCCAATCTGAATTAAAATAACGTTCAAAATGTTCGCCTACAATAAAGTAGTCAATAAAGCCAGGTGTTCTTGCTTCTGCCCAAAAATACCAGGGCAAGCTGATTATTGCCGTTAGAGCGATTCCTCCAATCCATGGGGCCTTTTGCCATGCAACCTTACTGTTTTTTGTAAAAAACAGCCACGCAACAATAGGCGGTAAGGTTAGTATCCCAATAATTGGTCCTTTGGCTAATAGCCCCAAGCCTATCCCTACAAAAAACAAATAACCCCAATAGGGCTTAGCTTCCTTTTGCATGGCTTCCCAAAAACTAAAAAAAGTAAGGGCGATACTAAAAAGTAAAAATGTATCTGTAGAAACAACCCCTGCGTGTAAATAAAATTCAGGAAGGGTCAAGACCAGAGTTCCCACGAGAAAAATAGAATCTTTTTTTTGAGTTCGGTACCGACTAATAAAAAAACAAAAAATTAAAATAATTAGTAAATAGGGAAGCCGAACAAAAAATTCGTGATTTCCAAATAAAGAGATGCTGCTAGCCGAAGCCCAGGTTGATAGTGGAGGTTTAGCCCAAAACGGAATGCCATAATCGATTTGAGGTGTCACCCAATTTCCGGTTTCGGTCATCAATCTTGCAATTTCACCGTAACGGGCTTCTGTTTTATCCAGTAGTGGAAGGTAGGCATTAAAATAAGCGCGAATTGAGATCAATATCCAGAACAAAAGGAAATAAGGGTCTTGAAAATAAGATTGAATTTTTCTCACTGTTTTTTTGGGGAGGATTTTGTGTTATAAAAAGTGTATATGGTAAATAAATCTTTCCAAACTGTAAAAGCATAGCTTGGCGCAATGCGAGTGTCCCCTCCGTCTATCCACTTTAACAAAGGCACCTCTTCAGTTGAATGGATAAAGTGGGCAGTTCCAAAATGCTGTTTTAGCCGAAAAAAAATTTCAATATCAAAAATCCACCGAGAGAGAAAAGGAGAGGCAAAAGCTATTGAAGCATATTGGCTAGTAAAAACCTTACATCCACATTGGGTATCATAAATAGGGAGTTTCAACAGAGTGGAAACTAGTGTAGCAAAGATGCGCCCCATAAAAAAACGATACCACTTTCGTTCAATTTGATTGTCAATCTTCTTTATACGCGAGCCAAAAACAAAATGTCGTTTATCGTCTAAAAGGTCGAATAAGCGTATACATTCTTCAAAAGGGGTGGATAAATCGGCATCCATGAACGCGATTTGACTGTATTGTGGGGTAGACAATGCCCATTGTACCCCAGTAAAAACCGCTTCTCCTTTTCCTTTGTTTTTCACTTGGGAAATAAGATGAACTTGAGTGGGAAATCCTTTTTTAAAAGCAGAAAGAATATCAAGGGTTTGGTCAGATGATCCGTCATCAACCAAGCATAACTTTACATCTTTGTATTGATTACAAAAGGAGGTAAAAGAAGCTAAGTTAAAACGATTCTCTTCATTGTAAAATGGGATGACGATACAGCGCTTTACAGACATGAATTTAAAGATCTATTCATAGGGAATAGCAATCCAATAGCAAAGAAACAAAAAAGCACTTGCTTAGAGAATTTACAAGGATTAAAACTGTAAAATGGGGTTGAGATAGTGAAGAAGGAATACGATTTGGCTAATAATATAAAAAAAATAGCTAAAACAAATGAGTAAATAAAAAAAATTAATAAATTTGCGCTCCTAAAAATAACATTGAAACAACAATAATTATGGCTAAAGAAACATTTGACCGGTCAAAACCCCACTTAAATATTGGGACAATTGGTCACGTTGACCACGGTAAAACAACACTAACTGCTGCAATAACAAAAGTACTTGCTGATGCAGGTTTATCAGAAGCTAGAAGCTTTGATCAAATTGATAACGCACCAGAAGAAAAAGAACGTGGTATTACAATCAACACTTCACACGTTGAATACCAAACACAAAATCGTCACTACGCGCACGTTGACTGTCCAGGTCACGCGGATTATGTTAAGAACATGGTTACCGGTGCCGCTCAAATGGATGGAGCAATTCTTGTTGTTGCTGCTACTGATGGTCCTATGCCACAAACGCGTGAGCACATTCTTTTAGGACGTCAAGTAGGTGTTCCAAGAATCGTAGTATTCTTAAACAAAGCCGACATGGTTGACGATGAAGAATTATTAGAACTTGTTGAAATGGAAGTACGTGATTTACTTTCTTTCTATGATTATGACGGTGACAATACTCCTGTTGTTCTTGGTTCTGCACTTGGTGCATTAAACGGAGAGCAAAAATGGGTTGATACTGTTCTTAAGCTTATGGAAGAAGTAGACGTATGGATCGAATTGCCTCAGCGTGATGTTGACAAGCCTTTCTTAATGCCTGTTGAAGATGTATTCTCAATTACAGGACGTGGAACTGTTGCAACGGGTCGTATAGAAACAGGAGTAGCTAACACAGGTGATGAAGTTGATATCATCGGTATGGGAGCTGAAAAAATGAAATCTACCATTACAGGGGTAGAGATGTTCCGTAAAATATTAGACCGTGGAGAAGCTGGAGATAACGTTGGTATTCTTTTACGAGGTATCGAAAAAACGGATATCAAAAGAGGAATGGTAATTTGTAAAGTTGGTTCCGTAACACCCCATGCTAAATTTAAAGCAGAGGTTTATATCCTTAAAAAAGAAGAAGGAGGTCGTCACACACCTTTTCACAACAACTACCGTCCACAGTTTTATGTAAGAACAACAGACGTAACCGGAAACATTTCTCTTCCTGATGGAGTAGAAATGGTAATGCCAGGTGACAACCTTACAATTAATGTAGATTTGATTCAGCCTATCGCCCTTAACCTTGGATTGCGTTTTGCGATTCGTGAAGGAGGCCGTACAGTAGGAGCGGGTCAGGTTACAGAAATTTTAGACTAGTATAATGTTTTTTTAGTGACCTAAGGTGTCCGCCTATTTGGCGGATACCTTTTTGTCACATAAAAACGGGTTTAGCTCAGTTGGTAGAGCACTGGTCTCCAAAACCAGGTGTCGGGAGTTCGAGCCTCTCAACCCGTGCACAAATAAAGGTACGCATGCAGCTTTTTATAACTTACATTAAAGATTCATTTGAAGAACTCAAGAATAACGTTTCTTGGACAGAACGATCTGAATTACAGCGTTTAGTTGCTATTGTTTTAGTCTTTTCCATATTGTTTTCTTTAGCCATATGGGGTGCAGACACAGTGCTTTCTCGAGTGATTCAATTTTATTTTAAACTTATCGGATAGATGGCTACAGCTACAAGTGATAAAAGATGGTATGTTGTCCGAGCCGTAAGCGGACAAGAAGCAAAAATCAAAGACTATATAATGTCTGAGGTTACTCGTTTTGGATACGATCACTTAGTAGAAGATATCTTAGTGCCTACGGAAAAAGTAATTCAAATTCGAAACGGTAAAAAAATTAATAAAGAACGGGTTTATTTTCCTGGCTATATAATGGTAAAAGCAAATCTCAGTGGAGAGTTGCCTCACATTATAAAATCAGTGACCAATGTTATTGGATTTTTAGGAGAAACCAAAGGTGGTGATCCCGTGCCTTTACGTGAAACTGAAGTTAATCGTATGCTTGGAAAAGTAGATGAATTGGCTTTAGCTACTGAGCATATTTCGATTCCCTTTACGGTTGGCGAAAATGTAAAAGTAATTGATGGCCCTTTTAATGGGTTTACCGGTACAATTGAAAAGGTAAATGAAGAAAAGCGTAAACTTGAAGTGATGGTAAAAATCTTTGGACGAAAAACCCCACTTGAATTGAGTTATATGCAAGTTGATAAAATATAAATGTTACACAATTAAAACATCGTGTTTTGCTTCCACATCAACACGATAAGATTAATTAAATTAAACAATGGCAAAAGAAGTAAGTAAAGTTTTAAAACTACAAGTTCGGGGAGGTGCAGCGAATCCGTCGCCACCGGTTGGACCCGCGCTGGGTGCCGCAGGAGTCAATATCATGGAGTTTTGTAAGCAATTTAATGCTCGAACTCAAGATAAACCAGGTAAAGTTTTACCTGTAGCGATTACTGTATATGTTGACAAATCGTTCGAGTTTGTGATCAAAACACCGCCAGCGGCCGTTCAACTGATGGAAGCTGCCAAAGCTAAAAAAGGTTCTGGAGAACCCAATCGTAACAAAGTGGCTACGGTCACTTGGGATCAGGTACGCCTCATTGCTGAGGACAAAATGCCCGATCTCAATGCATTTACCATAGAATCCGCCATGAAAATGGTAGCAGGTACTGCACGATCAATGGGATTTAAAGTATCAGGGCCATCCCCTTTTTAAAAAAAACATAAGCAATGGCAAAATTGACAAAAAAGCAAAAAGAAGTTCGGGCGAAAGTAGATCCTAAAAATATATACTCGCTTAAAGAAGCTTCTTCACTCGTAAAAGATATTACCACAACAAAATTTGATGCAAGCATTGATTTGGCTGTGCGTTTGGGAGTTGATCCTAAAAAAGCTAATCAGATGGTTCGGGGTGTCGTTACCTTACCTCATGGTACAGGTAGAGATGTTCGTGTATTGGCGTTAGTTACTCCTGACAAGGAGGCTGAAGCAAAAGAAGCAGGAGCAGACCACGTGGGACTGGATGATTATCTTCAAAAAATTAAAGACGGCTGGACCGATGTTGATGTAATCGTAACCATGCCCAGTGTAATGGGAAAATTAGGTCCCTTAGGACGTGTTTTAGGTCCTCGTGGACTTATGCCTAACCCAAAAACGGGAACTGTTACTATGGACATTCAAAAAGCGGTAAGTGATGTAAAAGGAGGAAAGATAGACTTTAAGGTAGACAAAACGGGAATCATTCACGCTGCTATTGGAAAAGCTTCTTTTGATCCCCAAAAAATTTACGAAAACGCAGACGAATTGTTGAAGACCATCATTAAGTTAAAACCTTCAACCGCAAAAGGGGTTTATGTTAAGAGCATTTTTATGTCCAGTACAATGAGCCCAAGTATACCTGTTGACACCAAAGTAGGTTAATACAAAAAGATACGAGCAATGACTAGACAAGAAAAAGCAGAAGCAATAGAGAATTTAAAAGAAGCGTTAGCAGGGGTTAAAACCTTGTATTTGGCTGATATCGCTGGATTAAACGCCGCTCAAACTAGCGCCTTACGTCGCGCTTGCTTCAAAGAAAACATTAAATTACAAGTGGTTAAAAACACTTTGCTTGCCAAGGCAATGGAAGCTTCCAACCAGAACTTTGGCGAGTTGACGAGTATCCTTAAAGGGAATACTTCGTTATTATTTTCCGATACGGGAAATGCACCTGCAAAGGTGATTCAGAACTTTAGAAAAAAGTCAAACAAACCCATTTTGAAAGGGGCCTTCATTGAAGAAGCCATTTATATTGGGGACGATCAAATTGACGCTCTTGTAGCGATCAAATCTAAAGAAGAATTGATTGGAGAAATCATCACATTGTTACAATCTCCAACCAAAAACGTGGTTTCTGCACTTCAGTCAGGAGGTGGGAAATTATCTGGAATCCTTAAAACGCTTTCAGAACGCGCATCCTGACCCAATATCAGTACGCACTCGAAACATTAATAACGTTTAAATCAGAAAAACAAACACAATGGCAGATTTAAAAGAATTCGCAGAACAGTTAGTAAACTTGACCGTAAAAGAGGTAAATGAGTTAGCTGACATTTTAAAAAATGAGTATGGCATCGAGCCTGCAGCAGCTGCAGTAGCAGTAGCAGGACCAGCCGCTGGAGCCGGAGGTGGTGACGCAGCTGAAGAAAAATCAGAATTTGATGTAGTACTTACTGCCGCTGGAGCGTCAAAACTTGCAGTGGTTAAATTAGTAAAAGAGTTAACAGGTCTTGGGCTTAAAGAAGCCAAAGATTTAGTTGACAGTGCACCTAGTCCTTTGAAAGAAGGCGTAGCTAAAGACGAAGCCGAAGCGCTTAAAAAGTCATTAGAAGAAGCAGGTGCTGAGGTTGAGCTTAAGTAGTCTCAATCTTAACCCATAAAGGTTTAGGTCTTTGGATATTTTTTCAAAGGCCTATACCCTTTTTTAGTTATTGCCCCACCCATTTTTGATCTTTAAAAAACAAGTTAGATGCCTAATATTCAAAGTCAACGAATAAGCTTTGCAGGAGCAAAACACACCCCTGAATATCCCGATTTTTTAGACATACAGATTAAATCGTTCCAGGATTTTTTTCAATTGGATACCAAAACAGATGAGCGAAAGGAAGAAGGTTTATTTAATACTTTCAAAGAAAACTTTCCTATTTCTGATACACGGAACCAATTCGTTCTAGAATTTCTAGACTACTTTGTCGACCCTCCACGCTACACCATTCAAGAGTGTATTGAAAGAGGATTGACCTATTCCGTTCCGCTTAAGGCACGCCTTAAACTCTATTGTACAGATCCCGAACACGAAGATTTTGAAACCATTGTACAGGATGTTTTTTTAGGAACCATTCCCTATATGACTCCTAGTGGTACCTTTGTAATAAATGGTGCTGAGCGTATTGTAGTATCTCAGTTACACCGTTCTCCTGGTGTTTTCTTTGGGCAATCTTTCCATGCCAATGGAACCAAATTATATTCAGCCCGAGTAATTCCTTTTAAAGGATCTTGGATTGAATTTGCTACAGACATCAATAGCGTAATGTACGCTTATATTGATCGTAAGAAAAAATTACCCGTTACCACTTTATTCAGAGCTATTGGTTTTGAGCACGATCGCGACATTTTAGAAATATTTGATCTTGCTGAAGAAATAAAAGTATCAAAAACAGGACTTAAAAAAGTAACTGGAAGAAAGCTTGCTGCACGAGTTTTAAAAACGTGGCATGAAGATTTTGTTGATGAAGATACGGGCGAAGTAATTTCTATTGAACGTAATGAAATCATTATAGACCGAGATACTGTTCTTGAAAAAGAGCATTTAGAGGAAATCCTTGAGGCCAATGTTAAGTCCATTTTATTACACAAAGTGGATGCTCATATGTCGGATTATGCCATCATCTATAACACATTACAAAAAGACCCTACCAACTCTGAAAAAGAGGCTGTAGAGCATATTTATCGTCAATTGCGTAATGCCGAACCACCAGATGAGGAAACAGCTCGTGGAATTATTGACAAATTATTCTTTTCGGACCAACGATACAATCTTGGTGAAGTTGGACGTTACAGAATGAACAAAAAGTTAGGCTTGGATGTTGAAATTGATAAACAAGTTTTAACCAAACAAGACATTATTACCATCATCAAATACTTAATTGAATTAATCAATTCAAAAGCTGAGATTGATGATATTGATCACCTTTCAAACCGCCGTGTTCGTACTGTAGGGGAACAATTATCATCACAATTTGGTGTTGGATTAGCCCGTATGGCCAGAACCATCAGAGAACGAATGAATGTTCGTGATAATGAAGTCTTTACACCCATTGATTTGATAAACGCAAAGACGTTGTCTTCTGTAATTAACAGTTTCTTTGGAACGAACCAGTTGTCTCAATTTATGGATCAAACCAATCCGTTAGCAGAGATTACACACAAAAGAAGGCTTTCTGCTTTAGGACCTGGGGGTCTTTCACGAGAGCGTGCTGGATTCGAAGTGCGTGACGTTCATTACACCCACTATGGTAGACTTTGTCCTATTGAAACCCCAGAAGGACCTAATATTGGTCTGATTTCATCATTGAGCGTATTTGCTAAAGTGAACAATTTAGGTTTCATCGAAACACCTTACCGAAAGGTTGAAGGCGGTAAAGTAAACCTTAAAGAAACCATCTATTTAAGTGCTGAGGAAGAAGAAAATCAATTGATAGCGCAAGCTAACGTTACCTTGGATGCTTCAGGATCAATTACTGACGAAAAAGTAATTGCTCGAGATCAAGCGGATTTCCCCCTTGTATCTCCAGATCAGGTGAACTATACGGATGTAGCGCCAAACCAAATTGCATCAATTTCAGCTTCTCTTATTCCCTTCCTTGAACATGATGATGCGAACCGTGCCTTGATGGGATCCAACATGATGCGTCAAGCCGTACCTTTATTACGACCCGAATCCCCAATTGTGGGAACAGGTTTAGAAAAACAAGTAGCATCTGATTCTCGAGTATTGATAAATGCTGAAAGTGATGGAGAGGTAGTTTATGTTGACGCGGAAAAAATTTCCATTAAATACGATTTATCAGAACAAAATAAATTGGTAAGCTTTGATAGCGACACAAAAACGTACGATCTTATCAAATTTAGAAAAACCAATCAAGGTACCTGTATCAATCTTAAACCGATTGTAAAGAAAGGTGATCGTGTTTCTAAAGGTCAAGTGCTTTGCCAAGGGTATGCTACCGAAGCGGGTGAATTAGCCTTAGGACGAAACTTGAAAGTAGCCTTTATGCCTTGGAAAGGATACAACTTTGAAGATGCCATTGTGATTTCAGAAAAAGTGGTTCGCGAAGACATCTTCACCTCAATTCACATTGATGAATATTCTCTTGACGTTCGTGACACCAAATTAGGAACGGAAGAGTTAACCAACGATATTCCTAACGTAAGTGAGGAAGCTACCAGTGATCTTGACGAAAACGGTATGATTCGAATTGGTGCTGAAATCAATCCTGGGGATATTTTAATTGGAAAAATTACACCAAAGGGAGAATCCGACCCCACACCCGAAGAGAAATTATTGCGAGCTATTTTTGGGGATAAAGCAGGGGATGTAAAAGACGCATCTTTAAAAGCACCACCGTCTTTACGAGGAGTCGTGATTGATAAAAAACTATTTACCCGAACGGTTAAAGACAAACGTAAGCGTAGTCTTGAAAAACAAGAAATGGAGGTTTTAGAATCAGATTTTGATAAAAAATTTGAAGCACTTAAAACCGTACTTGTAGATAAGCTTTTCACCATTGTAAATGGGAAAACGTGCCAGGGAGTCATAAATGATTTAGGAGAAGAAGTGTTGCCAAAGGGTAAAAAATACACCCTTAAAATGCTTTCTGCTGTTGAAGATTACAGCCACCTTGTGGAAGGATCTTGGACAACTACTGATGAAACCAATTCTTTGATTGCTGATTTAATTCACAACTACAAAATCAAGGAAAACGACCTTCAAGGAGCACTTCGAAGAGAGAAGTTTACAATTAGTGTAGGAGATGAACTTCCCGCGGGAATCAAAAAGTTAGCTAAGGTTTACATTGCCAAAAAACGCAAGCTTAAAGTAGGGGATAAAATGGCGGGACGTCACGGTAACAAAGGTATTGTTGCTCGTATTGTTCGTCAAGAAGACATGCCTTTCTTAGAAGACGGAACTCCAGTTGATATTGTATTAAACCCGCTTGGGGTACCCTCGCGAATGAATATCGGTCAGATATATGAAACGGTTCTTGGCTGGGCAGGCCAGAATTTAGGACAGAAATTTGCTACTCCTATTTTTGATGGCGCTACTATAGAGGAAATAAATGCCTTGACTGATAAAGCGAATGTCCCTCAATTTGGTCATACCTATTTGTATGATGGAGGAACAGGAGAACGTTTTGATCAACCGGCTACCGTTGGGGTGATATACATGTTGAAACTCGGACACATGGTGGATGACAAAATGCACTCGCGTTCTATCGGACCCTACTCACTTATTACGCAGCAACCTCTTGGAGGAAAGGCGCAATTTGGTGGACAACGTTTTGGAGAAATGGAGGTTTGGGCACTCGAAGCTTATGGAGCATCGAGCACACTTCAAGAGATTTTGACCGTAAAATCAGATGATGTGATTGGTCGGGCGAAAACGTATGAATCTGTGGTCAAAGGGGAAACCCTTCCTGAACCGGGATTACCAGAATCTTTTAACGTGTTAATGCACGAATTAAAAGGATTAGGACTTGACATTCGATTGGAAGAATAAATAAATACAAAGACACTCTTTAGCCATGGCTAGAAATAACGAAATCATTACTCAAAAAAAATTCAATAAAATCTCCATAGGTCTTGCTTCACCGGAGGTAATCTTAGGAAGTTCTCGAGGAGAAGTTCTTAAGCCTGAGACAATTAATTACCGGACGCACAAACCTGAGCGTGATGGTCTTTTCTGCGAACGAATATTCGGCCCTGTAAAAGATTATGAATGTGCTTGTGGTAAATACAAACGCATTCGGTACAAAGGAATTGTTTGTGACCGATGTGGTGTAGAAGTAACGGAAAAGAAAGTTCGTCGTGATCGCGTTGGACATATTAACTTAGTTGTGCCCGTAGCACACATTTGGTATTTCCGTTCATTACCGAACAAAATAGGTTATCTACTCGGGCTTCCTTCTAAAAAGTTAGACATGATTATATACTATGAGCGGTATGTGGTCATTCAACCGGGGATTGCTAAAAATGAGGAGGGGGAACCCCTTCAAGCTTTGGATTTTTTAACTGAGGAAGAATATTTAAATGTATTGGAGCAAATTCCTGCTGAAAATCAATACAAAGACGATGACGATCCAGAAAAGTTTATTGCTAAAATGGGAGCGGAATGTTTGATCGATTTATTATCGCGTATTGATCTTAAAGCCCTTTCTTATGAATTGCGTCATAAAGCAAATAACGAAACCTCAAAACAACGTAAAACAGAAGCTTTAAAACGCCTACAAGTAGTTGAAGCCTTCCGTGATGCAAACGAAAGAGGAGAAAATTTACCGGAATGGATGATCATGAAGGTAGTACCCGTAATTCCACCAGAATTACGTCCATTAGTTCCCTTAGACGGAGGTCGTTTTGCCACTTCAGATTTAAATGATTTGTACCGTCGTGTTATTATCCGAAACAACCGTTTAAAGCGTTTGGTAGAGATCAAAGCCCCTGAAGTAATTTTGCGAAATGAGAAAAGGATGCTACAAGAATCTGTAGACTCTTTATTTGACAATACGCGTAAATCTTCTGCGGTAAAAACAGAATCTAACCGTCCATTAAAATCTCTTTCCGATTCACTAAAAGGAAAACAAGGGCGTTTCCGTCAAAACTTATTGGGAAAACGAGTGGATTACTCAGCTCGATCGGTTATTGTTGTTGGTCCAGAATTAAAATTATTCGAATGTGGTCTTCCAAAGGATATGGCCGCTGAGTTATACAAGCCTTTTATTATTCGAAAAGTAATTGAAAGGGGAATTGTAAAAACAGTAAAATCTGCGAAAAAAATTATTGATCGCAAAGAGCCTGTAGTTTGGGATATATTAGAAAATGTACTTAAAGGACACCCCGTTTTACTTAACCGGGCCCCCACATTACACCGCTTAGGAATTCAAGCTTTCCAGCCTAAGCTTATCGAAGGAAAAGCCATTCAATTACACCCCTTAGTGTGTACTGCTTTTAACGCCGATTTTGATGGCGACCAGATGGCGGTTCACCTGCCTTTAGGACCGGAAGCTATTTTAGAAGCTCAACTCTTAATGCTGGCTTCTCATAACATACTTAATCCTGCCAATGGATCACCCATTACGGTACCTTCTCAAGACATGGTACTCGGATTGTATTATATGACAAAAGCAAGACAATCTACTCCTGAACACAAAGTAAAAGGAGAAGGGTTGATTTTCTATTCCGTTGAGGAAGTGCATATTGCTTACAACGAAAAACGCGTAGATCTTAATGCCAATATTAAAATTCGTGCTAAAGATTTTAATGAAGAAGGCCAATTGGTTTATCAAATTATTGAGACTACCGTTGGACGCGTCCTCTTTAATGAGGTAGTACCTGAAGAAGCGGGATTCTTCAATATGGTATTGACCAAGAAAAACTTACGTGATATTATTGGAAAAATTCTTAAAGTAACTAGTGTACCTGAAACAGCTGAATTCCTTGACAAAATTAAAGGAATGGGATATACTTTTGCCTTTAGAGGAGGATTGTCATTCAGTTTAGGGGATATTATTATACCTAAAGAAAAAATCACCTTGATTGAAGAAGCCAATAGCCAAGTAGATGGAGTTATTGGAAATTACAACATGGGATTAATCACCAATAACGAACGCTACAATCAGGTAATTGATATTTGGACATCAACCAATGCAATGTTAACTGAACTTGCAATGAAGCGTATTCGTGAAGATCAACAAGGATTCAACTCGGTTTACATGATGTTGGACTCTGGAGCTCGGGGTTCTAAAGAACAGATCCGACAGTTGACCGGAATGCGGGGACTTATGGCAAAACCTAAAAAATCAAATGTTGGTGGAGGTGAAATTATCGAAAACCCAATCCTTTCCAACTTTAAAGAAGGACTTTCCATTTTAGAATACTTTATTTCTACTCACGGAGCACGAAAAGGACTTGCCGATACTGCCTTGAAAACAGCTGATGCAGGATATCTAACGCGCCGTCTTCACGATGTATCCCAAGACGTTATTGTCAATATTGAAGATTGTGAAACACTACGTGGTTTAGAAGTTCGTGCATTGAAAAAGAACGAGGAAATTGTGGAAACATTAGGCGAGCGTATTTTAGGACGTGTGGCCTTACACGATATTATTGACCCTCGTTCTAACAAAGTCATCTGTGAAGCCAGTCACGAAATCAAAGACGCTCATGTGGATGCCATCGAAAAAGCACCCATTGAAGCTGTAGAAGTACGTTCCCCCTTAACTTGTATTGCACCTAATGGAATTTGTGCAAAGTGTTATGGGAGAAACTTGGCTACAGGTAAAATGGTGCAACGTGGTGAAGCTGTTGGAGTTATAGCAGCGCAATCAATTGGTGAACCAGGCACACAGTTAACCTTAAGAACATTCCACGTTGGAGGGGTTGCAGGAAATATCTCAGAAGAAAATAAACTTATAGCTAAGTTTGATGGAATTGCTGAAATCGAAGATTTAAAAACGGTTAAAGGCAAAGATGCTGAAGGTAAAAATGCAGAAATTGTAATTTCTCGTACAACAGAAATTAAAATTTTAGACGCCAAAACCAAGAGTGTTTTGAGTACCAATAACATTCCTTACGGTTCTTTGCTTCATGTGAAGAATGGAGATAGTATTAAAAAGGATACCGTGATTTGTCAATGGGATCCCTTTAATGGTGTTATCGTCTCTGAATTTACAGGTAAAATTGTCTTTGAAAACATAGAGCAAGGACTAACCTACCAAGTAGAAATTGATGAACAAACCGGATTCCAAGAAAAAGTAATTTCTGAATCAAGAAACAAAAAGTTAATTCCAACTTTATCTATTGTAGACAAAAAAGGAAACATTTTACGTTCCTATAACCTACCTGTTGGAGCTCACCTTATTGTAAACGAAGGCGATGCTATTGAAGAAGGAAAGATCTTAGTTAAAATTCCTCGAAAATCTGCAAAATCTGGAGATATTACAGGAGGTTTACCACGAGTAACTGAGCTATTTGAAGCGCGTAACCCGTCTAACCCAGCTATTGTTTCTGAAATCGACGGTGTAGTGTCATTTGGTAAAATCAAAAGAGGTAACCGAGAGATCGTAGTTGAATCTAAGTTTGGAGACATTAAAAAATACCTAGTGAAATTATCGAATCAAATTCTAGTTCAAGAAAATGATTTCGTAAAAGCGGGGATGCCTTTATCCGATGGATCTATTACTCCTGAAGATATTCTTCGCATTAAAGGACCGGCTGCTGTTCAACAGTATTTGGTTAATGAAATACAAGAGGTTTACCGATTACAAGGGGTGAAAATCAACGATAAACACTTTGAAGTTGTTGTCCGACAGATGATGCGTAAAGTACGTATTCTTGATCCAGGAGATTCTATTTTCCTTGAAAACCAATTGGTATTCATGCGTGATTTTATTAAAGAAAACGATGCTTTATACGGAATGAAGTTTGTTGAAGATGTGGGTGATTCACAAACCCTTAAGCCTGGTCAAATCATTTCAGCGCGTCAATTGCGTGATGAGAATTCTTTGTTAAAACGGGAAGACAAAGCTTTAGTTGTAGCGCGTGAAGTTTCACCAGCAACTGGGACTCCTGAATTACAGGGAATTACACGAGCCTCTCTACAAACTAAATCGTTTATTTCAGCGGCTTCTTTCCAAGAAACCACTAAAGTTTTAAATGAGGCAGCGGTAAATGGTAAAGTAGACTTTTTAGAAGGACTGAAAGAAAACGTTATTGTAGGGCACAAAATTCCTGCAGGAACGGGTCTAAGAGCTTACAATGATATCATTGTAGGATCTAAAGAAGAATACAATAGTCTATTAATTGATAAAGAAGAGGAAATTAGCTTTTAGTTATGAGTGATAAAAAGACCCCAAAAGAAAATCAATTGAATGTTTCAATTGATGAAAATATAGCTGATGGCGTATATTCCAATTTGGCTATTATCAATCACTCTCCCTCTGAGTTTATTGCAGATTTTATCACTGTAATGCCCGGAGCACCTAAAGCTAAAGTAAAATCTCGTGTGATTCTAACTCCTGAACACGCTAAGCGCTTTCACAAAGCACTTGGTGACAATATCAAGCGTTACGAATCCGTACATGGAGACATTACAACCAACGATGAAACGCCTCCTATACCACTTAATTTTGGGCCTACAGGAGAGGCATAAATAAAAAAAACCGCAATGCGAATTGCGGTTTTTTTTATCTCCTTTTTAAAACTCTGATGTGGAATGAAACTTTACTTCTTTGTAAGTGTCTTGTGTCATCTGAAGAGAAAAGGCAGAATCAGCTAAAAATACTAGTTTTCCGCTCTTGTCTTCCGCTAAAAACTTTTGTTTTATACGTTTGAACTCTTTAAAATCTGTACTATTCGGATTGGCCTCAACCCAACAGGCTTTGTGTACATTAACATTTTCGTAACTGCATTTAGCTCCGTATTCGTGAAGCAATCGGTATTGAATTACTTCAAATTGAAGGGCACCCACTGTTCCAATAATTTTTCTTCCGTTGAGGTGTAAGGTAAACAACTGGGCAACCCCTTCATCCATTAATTGATCAATCCCTTTAAATAATTGTTTTGATTTCATAGGGTCGTCATTATTGATGTATCGGAAATGCTCTGGCGAAAAACTGGGGATGCCTTTATAGTGTAAAAGTTCACCCGAGGTAAGTGTATCCCCGATTTTAAAATTTCCAGTATCGTGAAGCCCTACAATATCTCCTGGATACGAAATGTCCACAATTTCTTTTCGTTCCGCAAAAAAGGCGTTTGGGGATGAAAATTTAAGTTTCTTATTATGTCGAACATGAAGATAGGGGGTATTGCGTTCAAAGGTTCCTGACACCACTTTAATAAAGGCCAGACGGTCACGGTGATTGGGATCCATATTGGCATGTATTTTAAACACAAAGCCGCTAAATGGTTTTTCTGTAGGTTGGATAACCCGTTCCTCCGAAGCTTTAGGAAGCGGGGAAGGAGCAATTTCTATAAAACAATCTAACAGTTCCTGTACTCCAAAATTATTTAAGGCAGAACCGAAAAAAACGGGTTGTTGGGTTCCGGCCAAATAGGCTTCACGTTCAAATGTAGGATACACGCCCTGCACAAGTTCTAGTTCTTCTTTAAGCTTGGTAATACTTTTTGTCCCAATAACCTGTTCCAATTCAGCGGACTCTAGAGAATTGAATTCTGTTTTATTGCCAATGGTTTGTTTGTGTTCACCAGTGAAAAGCTGAATATTTTGTTTCCAAAGGTTGTAAATACCTTTAAAATCATAACCCATCCCTATAGGAAATGACATTGGAGTAACCGAAAGGTGTAATTTTTGTTCCACTTCATCAAGTAAATCAAAAGCATCCTTTCCTTCGCGATCCAATTTATTGATAAAAACAATCATTGGAATATTGCGCATTCGGCATACTTCAACCAGTTTTTCAGTCTGTTCTTCTACACCTTTAGCAACATCAATAACCACAATTACGCTATCTACAGCGGTTAAGGTCCTGTATGTGTCTTCAGCAAAATCTTTATGCCCTGGGGTGTCTAGAATATTAATTTTTTTGTCTTTATAGATAAAAGCAAGAACAGAAGTAGCAACCGAAATTCCCCGTTGCCGTTCTATTTCCATAAAATCACTAGTAGCCGTTTTTTTTATTTTATTCGACTTCACAGCCCCTGCCTCTTGTATAGCTCCTCCAAAGAGTAAAAGTTTTTCGGTCAGGGTAGTTTTCCCTGCATCGGGATGGGAAATAATCCCAAAGGTGCGCCGCCTTTTAATCTCTTCTATAAACCCCATTGGCTTTATTTTTTCGCAAAAGTACTATAATTCATTACTGTTGCGAAACGTTTGAGAATAGGTTTTTGTAATAATTTGCGTTAATTTTGAATCGCATGAAAGAGGAAAACGTCATATTAGTGGACACCAACGATACTCCTTTGGGAACAATGCCCAAAATGGAAGCCCATGAAAAAGCGGTTTTACATCGCGCCTTTTCCGTTTTTATTCTTAATTCAAAAAATCAATTAATGCTCCAACAACGTGCTTTTCATAAATACCATTCCCCTGGGTTGTGGACCAATACATGTTGTAGCCATCAGCGTTTGGGTGAAACTAATATTGAAGCGGGGAAGAGGCGACTTTTTGAAGAAATGGGCATTACATCAGAACTTACAGAATTGTTTTCTTTTATTTACAAAGCCCCTTTTGACAATGGATTAACAGAACATGAACTCGATCATGTTTTAGTGGGCTATTCTAATGAAGATCCTACTATAAATTTAGAAGAAGTATCGAATTGGAAATGGATGGATATTGATGCAGTTCATGTGGATTGTGAACAGCAACCCCACAACTATACGGTATGGTTTCGTATCATTTTTGATCGATTTTACACACATATTAAAACCTTACAGTGAAAGTAACCGTCAGTAGAAAAGCTCATTTTAATGCAGCGCATCGACTTTATAGAAAAGAGTGGAACCAAGAACAAAATGAATCTGTTTTTGGAAAATGCGCAAATCCCCACTATCACGGACACAATTATGAATTAATTGTTCACGTAACCGGCACAATCGATCCGGAAACTGGGTATGTAATTGACATGAAAATTCTTAAAGACCTCATACAACAAGAAGTTGAAGAGGCTTTTGATCACAAAAACTTAAATGAAGAAGTGGAAGATTTCTTTTCGCTCATACCTACTGCAGAAAATATTGCGGTGGTGATCTATAAAAAATTACGTCCTCATCTAGTTGCAGAGCAGGATCTTTCAATTACGCTTTACGAAACCCCTCGTAATTATGTTACTTTTTCGGGCTAATCACCTTTGACAAAAAAAATGTGTTTGGTAAACAATTAATTCTTAATTTAAATCCAAATTCTATTATATTTAAAACAAAATGCTATGGCTAGTATCCGACAATTAAAAAAAGACATCAATAACGAAATTGGGTTTATAATTGAGGAGATTTATTTGTGGGAACTATCCAATCCCGATGCTGATTTAAAGAAGAGTGAACAACTTATCGACGATGCTATACAAACTTTTGATCGCTTAATTGCTAAGATAAATGCGGTAACTTCTGGAGAGGATACAAAGAAAGAATTTAAAGCAATTCAAGAGGAAAAGAAAAAAGCAATTACTGATCTTTTAAAAAAGTCAGCTAACCTTTAATTTTCAACTTCTACCGCTCTACGCTCTTCAATAAAACGCAATAATTCTTTTCCGTATTTTGATTCACGTACGTTTGGAGTCAATTTTACAGCAATAGAGTCTAACAATGAAAGATTAGCATCAAACACTTGTGTAAGAGCTAAATAAGGAGCAATATTCTGATCGGGATGGTTTGCAGCAAAGTTGATTGTATACAAATAACGTCGCTTAAGTAAATTGTCTATTTTTTGTTCTACAGAATCGGCTTTAAACCTATTGCCTTTCCCTTGTGCTTCATAAAAAAGTTTCAACAATTCTAAGTTCTGATCGTTAAATTTGCGACTGGTAGCTATGTATTCTTGGAGTAATTCTTGATTTTTAGATCCTACAATTTTAGCGCTACTTTCAAATGTTTTTAAAAGGGTGTTGATTTCTATGGTTCCCTTTTCACCAAAAAAGAGAATTCTATCGTTAAGGCTATCGCCATCTTCCTTATCTAAATACAGATAAAATACTTCAGCTGTTTCAATTGGGGTTATCAATTGAAATTCAGGGGTTCCATTTACTAGCGTTGAGTCAACACTAACCAAAAGGCTATCCTCTATTTTCTGAAGGTAAAGGGTGCCTTTTCGAAGCCCTTCAATTTTTCCTTTAACAATCATTTGCGATGTAGAGGAATTTTTATTTTCTGTTTGACAACCAATATTGACTATAAAGAATCCTAATACTAGGGCCCTAACTAAAGAATGTATGTTACTCATTTTTAAAGGTTTAACCAGTAGGTAAATTTGAGGTTAAAACTACGATATCTTGGTGAAAAATTATCAGAACTAATGTAATTATCTGTATACACAAGAAAAAGATCTGAAAGAGGAGCAAAGCGCCACTGCAGGCGTGAGTTTACTCCAAAATTATCGCCTTGTGTATTGTATTGGATAAAGGTAGTCCAAAATAAAGTTTTAGAAAATGTGAAATCAAATTTGGGACTAATCAACCAAAGGTCTCTTGAGCTATAAGGTTCAGGAAGGCGTATTGCATTGAAGTTTACAAGCATACTGGCATTAAAGATGGGTTGCTTTCTCCAATTCAACTCATTTTCAACACTAAGTTTAGTTCCGTTGTAAAAACTACCATAAGAAACTTGAGTGTTATAATTGAAACGATTTCTTCGATCCGAGCGGTAAGTTACTTCTATATCAGCGAACTGATAAGCACTATTAGAGGGTAATTCAAGACCATCATCACTTCGGGTTGGGTCAAAACCATCTGTTAGATATTCGTAGCGGTGGGTAAATTGGAATTGAAGAAAGGTATTGTTTAAATAGCGTTTTTGAATGGAGGTCATTAACCATCGATCGGTTAGCTTATAGTCAATAGTAGGGTTAAATACAAAGAAACTACGTTGTGTTAATTCAATAGTATTTACATTTGGATTCTTAGGATAAATTCGGTAAGTGTATTCTGGAGAGAGTTTCAGAAAACCTATACGTCTAAAAAAACCAAGGTCGGAACGAAAATCTTCTCCTCCATGGATGACTTCCATTTCTATCCTGTGATTTAGTGTATTACGTCCAAGACGAAGTCCTGAAATTAAATCATCGCCATCTAACCCGTCGGTAAATGATTTGTGTAAAAAAGCTCTTCCAATCCATTTACTGTCTGCAGAGGCTAAATTATATTCAATACCCGTTACACTATTCTTTTTTTCATATTCATCTATAAAATCATATTCTTCTGTTGTACGCCGATCAATAAAAAAGAAACTTATATTGGATCTATTAAACACTTTTTGACGCAGGGTAAATACGGTATTTAAATTGGAGGCAATTTCATTTTTTTGATCAGCATCGGTTAACACATTTAAAAAGCCTAGCCTTAAATTTGAATTTAACTTACCACTCAATCGAGCCCCAGCTATGATTCTATTTTCAATTGTGTTCCCGTCTAAATCTTCAGCAACACCAATTCTTCTTGAGAAAAAAGGTATTACTTCTCGGTCTGCTCCAAAGTCTTTAAATAGATCATCATTTTGGGTAAAAAACTGTCTTTTTTCAGGTAGGGAAATCGCAAAACGAGTAAGGTTAACTACCTGATCGTCTACCTCAACTTGAGAAAAATCAGGATTTAAGGTTAAATCTAAATTTAGAGCGTTGCCAATTGGGATTTTGGCATCTCCACCTACGGCAATTTTATTGGAAGATTCATCCTCAGTAAAATCTTTATATGATGCCCCAGTAAGAAAAGGTATTAAAGCGATTGGATTTTTTGCTTTATTCAGAGGGGTTTCAAAAACCATTTTTCCCATAAAAGCTAAATTTCCAATGGTTTGATTTTGTGGGGTTTTTATCCAAACACTGTGCTCATTGCCTTGGGTGTTTCTTCTTATGATATTGAAGCGCCAATAGCTAGTGTTATGATCATAAAAAAATGCACTTAATGGAATTTTAAATTCGGCAGTATATTTTTCATTATCTACCTGAGTTTCAACATTCCATTTCGTGTCCCACGCAATATTTCGATCCGTTCTAAAGTTTTGATTTCCTCCTGAAATCAGAGCATCAGCCTTAACACCTAAAGGATTTGTTGAAAAAGAAAAGGCATTAGTAGCATCACTAAAAGTGTCAAAAAGGAGTGTTAAATAATCAGCTCCAAACGATTCAAAGTCACGTTTCAAACTGGGTGTGGTAAAATTAGTACTATCGACAAGTGCTTCAACTAAAAAATAAAGATTGAGATCATCACGAAGAATTTTAAATCGAGTTTGTTTGTTCGCTTTTAATGTATCTGTGGGTCTCCACATCCAGAAATTAGATGTCCATGTTGTTTTATTCCAAGCCATTTCATCCCCAAGGCCATCAATTTTAATGATGTCTGCTGTAGAGGGAACAAATATTTCCAATTCTTCACTTTGGGAAAAAAGTAAATGCGGCAGAAGGAATAGTGACAGAGTCAATACTCTAAGATAAAAACGGAAACTTTTCAATGCAATTTTTTAAGTGGCTAAAATAGTTATTCTCATTATGACAGTTTCTTTTTAAGAAGGTTTATTTTAGTAAAAAAATACTATGTATCGATGGCTTTTTTTTATGGTTCCGTTTCTTTTTTTTGGTAAGACCGACAATGCTTCGCTACTATGGGGAGAAACGGGCCACAGAGTAGTTGGTGAAATTGCGGCAAAACACATTTCAAAACGCACGGCTAGAAAAATCTCTAAATTACTAGATGGAGCTACATTAGCCTATGTTTCTACCTATGCTGACGATATTAAATCGGATAAGCGTTATACCGATTTTTATTCATGGCATTTTGCAAATATCCCTACAAATTCAACTTATACTGCAAGTCCAAAAAATCCAGAGGGAGATATTGTTCAAGCCATTAAGATGTGTATTTCAATTCTCAAATCACCTTCAGAAAGTGATGAAAATAAAGCTTTTTATCTTAAGCTTTTGGTTCATTTTGTGGGCGATATCCATCAGCCGATGCATTTGGCTAGACCAGAGGACCGTGGGGGAAATGAAGTTAAATTGAAATGGTTTGGTCGAAATTCAAATCTTCATCGACTTTGGGATAGTGATATGATAAACAGTCACAATATGAGTTATACCGAAATGGCTGAAAATGTACCCTATATTAACCCATCTGAACGGAAACGCATCAAAAATACTTCACTATATGAATGGGTAGGAGAATCGTATGCCTTAGCAGAAACCATTTATGAGAACCTTCCGGAAGATACCAATCTAGGCTACGAATACCGTTACCAATATTTAGATAGAGTACGATTGCAACTGCTAAAAGGCGGAATTCGTCTGGCTGCCCTTTTGAACGAACTTTTTAAGTGAGTTTTCTGAAGGTTAAATTTATTCTTGGTGGTATTGTTCGGCTTGTTTTAGGCAATTGATGAAGCCAATGGTGTTGCATTTTTCCTTCCATCAGCAATAGGCTTCCTGAGTGGAGCAGAAGTTTAAAACGCATGTCCTTTAGCGTTCTGTGTTTACAATGAAAATAACGCTCTGCACCAAAACTTACTGAGGCAATTTGTGGATTTTCACCCAATTCTTTTTCGTTGTCTGCATGCCAACCGTTGCTGTCTTTTCCGTCGCGATATAAATTAAGGAGAACCGTTGTAAACGGTTCAGGAGTAACTGTATTTATTTTGTTTTGGATGGCTAAAAGAAGGGGGGTAATGGATTGAGGATGCATTGTAATTCCCGAATACCGATAAGGAGTAGTTGTATGAGCATAAAGTGCGGTTAAACGGGGTTGAGAATAGGTTTTGCCAAAAACAGTAATTGGATCTTGTTGCCATTGAGTTTGCTCTTGTAATTGGGTATACAACTGTTGGGCCTCTGAAGCAGAAAAAAAATGTTTAAAATACCGGAATTGAGCATCAGGCAAACGAAACAGAGTTCCGTCATCAGGGATTTCTAAAAAATTCATGTTTTAAAAATACAGTATTTTTTTGCTAGGCAACTCTCTGACAAATGAGCTTAAAAAAACCGCCCGAAGGCGGTATTGTTTATTTGATTAGGTCAACACTTCGTTGAATAAATCGCGTTAGTGCTTCCCCTTTTAACTGATTTTGAGAAAGTTTAGCCAAATCTAGGGCTTGTTCAATCAAGCGGTCTCGCTTTTTACTTGATTTGGTCTCAAGAATATGCCCTACCAATTCATGATTGGTATTGACAACTAAATTATACATGTCAGGCATAGCCCCCATAAAGCCTCCCCCTCCGGTTTTTTGCATTTCTTTCATACGCCGCATAAATTCGGGTTGAGTTAATACAAAAGGTAAGGAAGAACTATCAAGCGCCTCCAACTGAACAGTATATCCATTTTCACCAATGACTTTTTCAATCATCGGTTTGAGTTTTTCTTTGTCTTCATCAGACAACTTAGAAATTGCAGTCTCGTCTTTTTTGATCAGATTTTCTATGGTATCACCGTCAACCCGTGCAAAAGAGACCGATTCCTGACTTCCTTCAATTTTTTGAAGTAAATGACCAATGATTGGAGAATCCAAAAGCAATACGGTATACCCTTTATCTTCGGCTTGTTTAATGTAACTGTGTTGTTCTTCAGCATTAGATGTATAAAGTAATACCAATTTATTGTCTTTGTCTGTTTGGGTTTCTTTCACCTTTTCTTTAAGCTCTTCAAAAGTAAAATATGCTCCTGCAGTTGTGGGGTATAACGCAAAACCATCCGCTTTTTCGTAAAACTTATCTTCACTCAACATTCCGTATTCAATCACAACCTTTATGTCGTTCCATTTTTCTTCGAAGGCTTTTCGGTCCTTTTTAAATAGGCTAGTAAGTTTATCCGCAACTTTTCTTGTTATGTAGTTGCTAATCTTCTTTACAGCCCCGTCGGCTTGAAGGTAACTTCTGGATACGTTTAGGGGAATGTCTGGGGAATCGATTACACCCCGTAATAGAGTTAAAAATTCAGGAACTATTCCCTCCACATTATCAGTCACAAATACTTGATTCTGATACAATTGAATACGGTCTTTTTGAATGTTTAATTCATTGTTTAATTTAGGGAAATATAAAATTCCGGTTAGATTGAAAGGGTAATCCACATTGAGGTGAATATTAAAAAGGGGCTCCTCAAATTGCATTGGATAAAGCTCGCGGTAAAAAGAATTATAATCTTCTTCTTTTAAATCCGTGGGTTTTTTTGTCCAGGCAGGATTAGGATTGTTAATGATATTATCAACCGTTTGGGTTTCAGGTTTGGCCTCTTTTGGCGCATCATCAGGTAGGGGTAGGGTTTCTTCACGCGTTCCGAATTTAATTGGGATTGGCATGAATTTATTGTACTTAACCAACAATTCGCGAATGCGTGACTCTTCTAAAAATTCTTTAGAATCTTTATCGATATGAAGAATGATCTCTGTTCCGCGGTCTTTTTTGTCGGCCGTTTCAAGTGTGTATTCTGGCGAGCCATCACAAATCCAATGCGCAGCGGGTTTATCTGTATGTGATTTTGTGATAATTTCAACCTTTTCTGCAACCATAAAGGCGGAATAGAATCCCAATCCAAAATGGCCAATAATTCCGCTATCCTTAGCGGAATCTTTATATTGTTCTAAAAACTCTTCGGCTCCAGAAAAAGCGACCTCATTAATGTATTTTTGAACTTCCTCAGCAGTCATTCCAATTCCTTTGTCTAGAATATGGAGTTTTTTTCCTTTCTTATCTACCTTGATTTCAATCATTACATCGTCAATTTCACCCTTGTATTCTCCAATACTGCTAAGGTGTTTCAGCTTGGTTGTCGCATCTGTAGCGTTTGAAATTAATTCTCTTAAAAAGATTTCATGATCACTATAGAGAAACTTCTTGATCAGTGGGAAGATGTTTTCTACGGCAACATTAATTTTTCCTGTACTCATGGTGTTTTATTTAATTCTAGTCTAGTCAAAAAAAATACCAGACTCAAAATTTCTGACAAGATGACACATTTAAAATTTGAGGTCTTTTCTGTTTGTTATGGATTGTGCATCAAAAAGAAAAAGAGTAATTTCATTGAAAATATCATAATGTATAATTCAAAGATTATTGGTCTAGGAAAGTATCTGCCTGAAAATGTAGTTACAAATGCCGATTTAGAAAAAATTATGGAGACCTCAGACGCTTGGATTCAAGAGCGGACTGGGATTAAAGAACGTCGTCACATCGTCAAGGGAGATGGAAACAGCACCTCTGTTATGGGGGTAAAAGCCGCCAAAATTGCCATAGAACGCGCAGGATTAACTCCCAATGATATTGATTTTATTTTGTTTGCCACACTCAGCCCAGATTATTATTTCCCGGGATCAGGGGTATTGGTTCAAGAGGCGTTAGCAATTCCAGATTGCCCCGCCATGGACATTCGAATGCAATGTTCAGGATTTGTTTATGCGTTGGCTACTGCGGATCAATTTATCAAAACGGGGATGTATAAAAATGTATTAGTCATTGGATCAGAGTATCATTCTGGAGGTTTAGACATGACTACAAGAGGGCGAAATATTTCTGTCATTTTTGGCGATGGCGCAGGTGCCGCTGTATTGACACGTACTGAAAACACAAAAGAGGGAATTCTATGTTCTCATTTGCATTCTGAAGGGAAACATGCAGAAGAATTATCTTTAATTGGTCCGAATACAGGGCGTTGGGTTCCTGAAATATTATCTGCCAATGATCCGGATGATATTTCGTATTATCCGTATATGAACGGTCAATTTGTATTTAAAAATGCGATAGTTCGTTTTTCTGAAGTTATTCATAAAGGATTAGTTACTGCAGGATGGAAAAAAGAGGAAATAGGAATGCTTATTCCCCATCAAGCCAATTTGCGCATTGCTCAATTTGTTCAGAAAAAATTTGGCCTTTCAGATGCTCAGGTTTATAATAATATTGAACGCTACGGTAATACAACTGCAGCCTCTATCCCCATTGCTTTAACTGAGGCCTGGGAAGAAGGAAAGGTGGTTCAAGGGACAAAGGTCGTTTTAGCTGCATTTGGCAGTGGTTTTACATGGGGGAGTGTGATGATTCAATGGTAGGTAAAAAAACACTGGTGCTTGGAGCGAGCCTAAATCCCACCCGAACAGCCTACAACGCTGTTTGTTTACTTTTAAAAAAAGGATTTGAGGTTGTTCCTATGGGAATAAAAACAGGTGAAATTGAAGGTGTTGCTATCGTCCCTCCGTTTGAACATCAAGAGCATATTGATACAGTTACCCTTTATATCTCTTCTGAGCTTCAGGAAGCGTATTACGATTACATTATTGCGCTTCAACCCAATAGAGTATTATTTAATCCGGGGACTGAAAACCCTGCTTTGAGTTCCCTGTTAACTCAACACAATATACAGTGGGAAAATGCATGCACTCTAGTGCTCCTTTCTACGAATCAGTATTAGTCCTAAAAAGGTTAAAAGACCATTAAGCGGTAAAAGTTCATACCCCAATTGATAGCCTCCCAACACGGAGGCATCCAAACTACCAAAAACACTTATTATTAGCAACGCGCCAAGAACAACTGCCCAAACGTATCGGTCTTTTATTTGATAAGGTGTAAAAATACCGAAGGCAAATAAGCCCAGTAAGGGCCCATAAGTGTACCCCGCCACGGTTAATAGTCCGTCAATGACATTGCGATCGAGCACATATTTAAATAAAATTACAACAGCAATAAGTAAAAGACTCATGCCTATGTGGACTTGCTTACGCAGTTTTTTTTGTGCGCTAGGAGTATATTTTTTCCAGTTTAAAAAATCGATACAAAATGAAGTTGTTAATGATGTTAATGCACTGTCAGCACTGCTGTAGGCCGCTGCTATGAGCCCTAGTATAAAAGTAACTCCAACGGCTATTCCTAGGTTACCATTAAAGGCAATTTCAGGAAAAAGTAAATCGGTTTTGGGTTGACCGTCCAACAATGGAAGCCCTATTCCTGCACTATTTGCATAAATGAATAAAAGCGCACCCAATACCATAAACAAGGCAGTTACAAAAACTAACACAAAACTGAAGACCACCATATTTTTTTGAGCGTCTTTTAAAGTTCTACAACTCAAGTTTTTTTGCATCATATCTTGGTCTAAACCCGTCATACAAATGGTTACAAATGCCCCTCCAACAAACGATTTCAAAAAATGATTTCTACTCAAAATAGAATCCGTCACGAAAATTTTCTTGAAGGGCTTAAGCTCAGCGGACGCAATAAATTCAACCCAGGTCCAGTCCATTGCTTTTTGAATGTAAAAAATGGAAAGAACTACCGAAAGAATCATTAACGAAGTTTGCAAGGTATCTGTAAAAACTATGGTTTTAATGCCTCCTTTTTGGGTATATACCCAAATGAGTAGAATGGATAAGACTACGGTAATTTCAAAGGGAACATTCCAAGCATCAAAAATAAATTGTTGCAGTACAATGGCCACTAAAAACAATCGAAAAGCAGCACCTAAAACGCGAGAGATAAAAAAGAAAAAGGCCCCTGCACGATGACTTTGTGGTCCAAATCGGGTATTTAGGTATTCGTAAATAGAGGTAAGTTGATTTTTATAATAAATGGGTAAGAGGACAAAAGCGACCACAAAATACCCAACCAAATACCCCATTACTACTTGAAAATAAGTGAATTGAGAAGACTCAACCCAGCCAGGAACCGAGATAAAAGTGACCCCAGAAAGGGATGCCCCCACCATTCCAAAAGCCACGAGATACCACGGGGAATTTCGGTTAGCAGTAAAAAAACTTTCGTTGGTATCGTCCTTTCCTGTCCAGTAGGCAATACCTATTAAAATCAAGAAGTAACCGATGATTAAACTTAAGATAAAAAGTGGTGTTATCATGCTCCGATTAAAGCCTAAAGATACAAAAGGAATTACAACCCAAAAGTTGTAAATTTGACCATGGAATTTTCTTCAAAATTATTAGAAAATGCAGTGCATGAAATTGCTCAACTCCCGGGTATTGGAAAACGAACTGCATTGCGTTTAGCTCTTCATTTACTAAAACAACCACAAGAACAGGTTCAGGGATTAGCTGCTGCACTGGTAGGTTTACGAGAAAAAGTAATTTTTTGTAAACAATGCCATAATCTATCGGATGTTCCCGTTTGTGAAATTTGTGCTAGTCCTAAAAGAAACCGCTCCCTGCTGTGTGTTGTTGAGGACATTCGCGACGTTATGGCCATCGAAAATACGAGTCAATACCAAGGGCTTTATCATGTTTTAGGAGGTGTCATTTCGCCCATGGAAGGGGTTGGCCCCCAAGATTTAACCATTCCTTCTTTGCTCGAAAAAGTGAAACAAGGAGGCGTATCTGAACTAATTTTTGCCCTTAGTGCTACTATGGAGTCGGATACTACAAATTTTTATATTTACAAGCAATTAGAGTCCTTTGGTGTAAAAACTTCAACAATAGCAAGAGGAATTCCTGTTGGAGACGAATTGGAATATACGGATGAAATTACACTCGGTCGCTCTCTCTTGGCTCGAATCCCTTTTGAGGCCTCGATATCTAAAAGTTCATGAGGAATAGAAGGAGAAATCTTTTCACTCATTGAAAATTTGATACTTTTGCAAAACAAAATTACGCATGGGACAATATCTTTTAAAATTGCCAAAAATGGGAGAGAGTGTAGCGGAAGCTACCGTCACCAAATGGCTTAAAGACATTGGCGATGCCATAGCTATTGACGAACCCATTGTTGAAATTGCAACGGATAAGGTTGATACCGATGTAACTTCTGAAGTAGAAGGTGTTTTACTGGAAAAACGGTTTTCAGAATATGAAACTGTGCAAGTGGGCGAAGTTCTCCTTGTGATTGAAACGGCAGGGGAAGAGCACCCAGTAGAAGAATCCCTAGTTACTCAAAACCCTACAATTGAAGAGAATCGACCCTTAGACCTTCCCAATCCCCCTACAGCAACCCCAGAAGAAATACCTCAAGCCGTAGAACAGGAGTTAACCCATCAATTAGAAAAAACAGAAACGATTGTAGCCCCTCAGGTGTTTTCTAATGGTACTCGATTTTATTCTCCCCTCGTTCGAAATATTGCAAAAGAAGAAGGAATTTCACAAGCGGAACTTGATCGAATTTCGGGCACAGGAAAAGACCAACGGGTAACTAAAAACGATGTATTAAATTATATTAAAAGTAGGGGGGGTGCACCTGAGATTACCCAGCGATCCCCTTCTCCTAGTTCAGCTTCAAAGCCAAATTCAGTCACTACTTCAGATAGCTTTAGGGAACTGACCCGAATGGAAAAATTGATCTCTGAACACATGAGTTCAAGTCTTAAAACCGCCGCTCATGTTCAATCCTTTATTGAGGCTGATGTTACTGATTTATGGAACTGGAGAAGTAAAGTAAAAGATTCATTTGAGGCAAGGGCTCAAGAAAAATTGACCTTTACCCCCTTGTTTATGACGGCAGTGATAAAAGCCCTTCGTGATTTTCCGGAATTAAACAGTAGTTTACAGGAGGATAAAATCCAATTTAAACAACAAATTAACTTAGGAATGGCAACCGCATTGCCCGATGGTAATTTGATTGTACCTGTAATTAAAAATGCAGATCATTTAAATTTAGTAGGCTTGGCAAAAGCCGTTAATGATTTATCCCAAAGGGCAAGAAAAAATCAATTGCAACCTGACGAAATTCAAGGCGGAACCTATACCATTACCAACATTGGAAATTTTGGTTCTATTATGGGAACTCCCATCATCAATCAGCCACAAGTAGGAATACTTGCCATTGGTGCCATTCGGAAAATGCCAGCAGTTATAGAAACGGCAGAAGGTGATTTTATTGGTATTCGGAGAAAGGTAATTTTGACTCATAGTTATGATCACCGTATTATTAATGGGGCAACCGGAGGACTTTTTGTTCAAAAAGTCACAGAATATTTAGAAAACTGGGACGAACATTTGCCCTTTTAAACAGTAAGTATGACACTCAAGCTAACGCGTCCCCTTTGTTTTTTTGATTTAGAAACAACGGGAACCGACATTTCCAAAGATCGTATAGTTGAAATCGCCATTGTAAAACGATTACCCGATCATTCACAAGAAAATAAAGTATGGCGAATTCACCCTGAACAACCTATTCCTGCTGAAGCATCTGCCGTACACGGAATTACGGACGCTATGGTAGCCAACGCTCCAACATTCAAAGAAAAAGCGTTAGAGATATATACCTTCATTAAAGGATGTGACTTGGCGGGTTTTAACTCAGATCGATTTGATTTGCCTTTATTGGTAGAAGAATTGTTACGCGCCGAGATTTCATTTGATTTTAAAAAAATTAAAACGGTAGATGTTCAAACCATTTTTCATAAAATGGAAGAACGTACCCTTTCTGCGGCCTATCGATTTTATTGTCAAAAAGAATTGAAAGATGCCCATTCGGCATTAGCCGATACTGAAGCTACTCATCAGGTATTGTTGGCACAGTTGGAGCGATATGATTCGTTAGAACCCACGGTAGATTATTTAAATGCGTTTAGTACCCGAAGAAAAACAGCAGATTTTGCAGGTTTTATTGTCTACGATAAAAATGACGATATGTGTTTTGGTTTTGGAAAACATAAAGGGCGAAAGGTTACTGAAGTTCTTGCCAAAGAACCCGGGTATTTTGGATGGGTTTTAAATGCTGATTTCCCTTTGTACACTAAAAAATTACTTACCGAAATTCGATTGCAATCCCTGAATTCAAATTCCTAAAACGTGAAAATAATTTGTGTTGGTCGAAATTACAGTGCTCATATTGCGGAATTAAATAATGAGCGTCCTACTGAACCGGTTTTATTTATGAAGCCCGACACCAGTTTACTTCAAAAAAATCAGCCTTTTTTTATTCCCCACTTTAGCCAAGACATTCAATACGAAGTGGAAATAGTAGTAAAAATCAAAAAAATCGGAAAGCATATTGAGCCAAAATTTGCTCCAAAATACTACGATGAAATTGGTCTTGGAATTGATTTTACCGCACGTACTTTACAAGCCGATCTTAAAGCCAAGGGTTTGCCCTGGGAAAAAGCCAAAGCGTTTGATGGGTCTTGTCTTGTAAGCGATTGGATTGATAAAAATAAATTTCAAAATCTAAAGGCAACCGCTTTTTCATTACAAAAAAACGGAAAAACAGTTCAAGAAGGAAATACGGCCCAAATGCTTTGGAAAATAGACGAGTTAATTGCTTATTGCTCAACTTTTTTTACCTTAAAAATTGGGGATATAATTTTTACGGGTACTCCAGAAGGTGTAGGCCCTGTGACTCCAAATGACACGTTAGAAGGTTTTATTGAATCTACATCTGTTTTTACACTAAAAATTAAATAAATGCTGGCTGAACTTATTTCTATAGGCGATGAATTATTAATTGGTCAGGTTGTAAATACCAATGCAGTATTTCTGTCTAAAGCGCTGAATAGTATAGGTGTTGAGGTGGTTCAAATCACATGCATTTCTGACCAAAAAGAAGCCATTGTCGAGGCACTTGACGCATCAAAAAATAAAGCGCAAATTATATTGATGACCGGTGGCTTAGGGCCTACAAAAGATGATATAACCAAGCACACACTTTGTGATTATTTCAATGATACATTGGTAGAAAATTCTGAAATAAGAGCCCATATAGAGCATATATTCGCTTCTTATGTAACTACGCCAATTAACCAAGAGAATAGAAAACAGGCGCTATTGCCCTCAAAGGCAAGAGTTTTAAAAAATGAACACGGAACAGCTTCAGGGATGTGGTTTGAAAAGGAGAATCAGGTTATTATTGCCTTACCAGGAGTCCCTTTTGAGATGAAAGCCTTAGTGAATGATCAAGTTCTTCCGGCATTAAAAAAGAAATTTACACTTCCCCACATCAAGCATATCACACTTCAAACTTATGGTTTGGGGGAAAGTGCAATAGCAGAACGCCTTATCGATTGGGAAAATGCTTTACCCCAAGGAGTAAAATTTGCCTATTTGCCTAATTTTGGAAAAGTACGCTTACGCCTTTCCGGAAAGGATACAAATGGAAGTGAGTTGACCGAACGAATGGAGGCAGCAATAGACAAATTGATTCCTTTAATAAAAGACATTTACACGGGGAGAGAAGAAGATGCAATAGAACAAACGGTGCATAGAAAATTCATACAGAAAAAGGCAACCCTATCCTTGGCTGAGAGCTGTACTGGCGGTAAAATCGCTTCTTTACTCACCTCACTACCTGGAGCCTCTTCTTATTTTAAAGGGGGCGTAGTCGTTTATCATACTCAATCCAAAACGGATCTTTTGGGTATTCCAAAAGCCTTGATTGATGAACACAGTGTTGTCAGTGCACCAGTAGCTGAGGCCATGGCTAAACAAGCTAGAGCGCGCTATCATTCCGACTATGCTATTGCAACAACAGGCAATGCAGGTCCCACAAAAGGAGATGCTGATGCAGAAGTAGGTACTGTTTGGATTGCAATAGCTTCAAAAACTAAAGTATTTAGTGAAAAATTTGTCTTTGGAAATCACCGTGAACGCGTGGTTCATAAAGCCGTTCACAAAGCCTTAGAACTTGTACTGTATCATTTGGAATAAATGCAGTTATTTTTTCTAAAACAATTTTGTTACTCTGTAAAAAACAGTAAATTTGCACCCACATAAATCAGACGATCATGTCAAAAGTTTGTCAATTAACCGGAAAGCGCGTCATGTTTGGAAACAATGTTTCTCACGCGTTAAACAGAACGAAGCGTCGTTTTGATCCTAATATTATCAAGAAACGTTTTTTTATTCCTGAAGAAAACAAGTGGATAACCCTCACTATTTCTACAGCTACTTTAAAAACAATTAACAAAAAAGGAATTTCTGCCGTTTTGAAAGAAGCGAAACAAAAAGGATTCTACAAAGGATAATATCATGGCAAAAAAAGGAAATAGAGTTCAAGTTATCTTAGAGTGTACAGAACACAAAGAGTCTGGAAAACCAGGAACTTCTCGATATATTACAACTAAGAATAAAAAAAATACGCCCGAGCGTTTAGAAATTAAAAAATTCAACCCCATTTTGAAAAAAATGACGGTTCACAAAGAAATTAAGTAGTCATGGCAAAGAAATCCGTAGCAACATTACAAACTGGGTCAAAAAAATTGACAAAAGCCATTAAAATGGTGAAAAAAGGAGACAATACCTCTTACAGCTTTGTTGAGGCAATTGTTCCTCCCGATTTAGCTGAACAATGGCTTAGCAAACACTAAACGTTTGAAGAATCACAAAATAAAAGCTACTTTTAAAGTAGCTTTTTTTATTTACTAACTAGATGGGAAAACTTAGGGATTTTTTTTCAAAACAAGACGAGAAAAAACTGGAAGAAGGGTTGGCCAACACCAAGAAATCATTTCTCTCCAAGTTAGGTATGGCCGTTGTTGGCAAAACCAAGATTGACAATGATTTATTAGATGAATTAGAGGATGCTCTTATCCAATCAGACGTTGGTGTGGCCACAACAATAAAAATTATAAAGGCTCTTGAAGAACGTGTGGCTAAGGATAAATTTCTCAACTCCAATGATCTTATGAAAATGATGGGAGAAGAAATAATTTCTCTTTTGACGGATACAGAGAAGGGCCCGGAAAATGAATCAGACCATAAGCCCTATGTTATTATGGTAGTGGGTGTAAACGGTGTAGGGAAAACAACAACAGTTGGAAAATTAGCTCACGCCTTTTCAAAACAGGACAAAAAAGTACTATTAGGAGCCGCAGACACTTTTCGAGCAGGCGCAATAGATCAATTGCAAATTTGGGCAGATCGGGTAAAAGTACCTTTGGTACGTCAACAGATGGGAAGTGATCCGGCATCTGTTGCATTTGATACCTTACAATCTGCGAAAGCCCAAAACAGCGATGTAGTGATCATTGATACCGCAGGACGTTTACATAATAAAGTCAATTTAATGAATGAATTGGCAAAAGTGAAACGCGTAATGGATAAAGTCATTCCCGATGCACCCCATGAAGTTTTATTGGTTTTAGATGGATCAACAGGACAAAATGCATTTGAACAAGCCAAGCAATTTACCGCTGCAACTGAAGTAAATAGTTTAGCAATTACTAAATTGGACGGTACCGCAAAAGGAGGTGTGCTTTTAGGCATATCAGATCAATTTCAAATCCCCGTTAAATATATAGGGGTAGGAGAAGGAATTGAGGATCTGCAAGTTTTTGATGCTCCAACCTTTGTGAAAACTCTTTTTAATACTCCATGAGAATTCTAATTAAATTTTTCCGTGGTTTAGCCGTATTTGTATTGCTTTTGGGGGCAATCTATTTGATTGGCCCACGAGTAGACACTCCTGATTTAGATTTGACACCCGTAACAATTGATGTTCCCCTAGAGGAATTAGAATCTTGGATTGAACAAAAAGAAACGGCAATTGGAAATGTCCGTCCAGGAAATGCTTCAACCTTATATTTTCAGGATTCTATTCCAAAAAAAACAAAATATGCTGTACTCTATTTGCACGGTTTCACAGCCTCTGGAAAGGAAGGTGAGCCTGTACATCAAATGGTTGCCCAAGCTTTAGACGCAAATCTATACATTCCTCGATTATTTGCCCATGGGTTAGAAGAAACGGAACCTATGTTAGAATTTAATAATGAAGCGTATTGGCATTCAGGAAAAGAAGCGTTGGCAATAGCAAAGCAATTAGGAGAACAGGTTATTGTTCTGGCAACTTCACACGGCGGCGCATTAGGGTTAAGTTTAGCCCATGATCCCGACATTGCGGCCTTAGTACTTTACAGTCCAAACATAGCACTGTACAGTGGTACTTCAAAATTACTATCCAAACCCTGGGGGTTGCAAATTGCTCGTTTTATCAAAGGAGGCAATTATCATTTTATGGAAGGTCCAAGTGAGGAAAAGAAAAAATATTGGACCACCAAAACTCGTTTAGAAAGTTTGGTGCACATGCAAAAATTTTTAGACTTAAAAATGAGAAAGTCAACCTTTCAAAAGGTAACAGCTCCAACACTTTTAGCCTATTATTATAAAAATGACAGTTTGCAAGACAAGGTGGTTTCTGTACCTGCCATGCTCAACATGTTTGATCAACTGGGAACTCCAGAAGCGTTAAAGGAAAAAATGGCCTTCCCTAATGTGGGTGACCATGTCATTACTTCCTACATCACAACCACTCAATATGATGAAGTAGCAGTGGCCACGGTCTCCTTTTTAAAACAACACTTAAAATGAATGTCATTCGAATATTAGTATTCGCCTTTTTTTTAGGCTGTACATCAACTCCACCGCTAAAAGTTTGGAATGCATATGATGAATCCGCTGAATTACAGTCCAATCAAGACCACCCAATTCAGCGCATGCGATACAAAAGAATTCAGTCACAACATACTGATCGCAATCAACTCTTTCAACCTTTTGCAAAAGAGCTAGCCTCTTTCACCACAGAAGAATATGAAAGGTTAAAACCTTTTATTCTGGAGCAAAACATACCCACAATTCAAGGCCATATTCGTCAAGGAGACCTTACCTATGAAGCGTTGACCCTTTTTTACCTGTATCGCATCTACACACACGAAATGGATCGAGATACATACTTAAATGCATTGATTTCTTTAAATCCTAATATTGTAAAGGAAGCCCGTTTGTGTGATCGAAACCGAAAGGAAAACAATCCATATTCTCTTTTTGGTATGCCAATTTTAATTAAAGACAATATAGATGTCACCCCTATGGCAACAACAGCAGGAGCTGCGGTGTTTAAGGACAACTATCCGAAAAATGATGCTTTTATAATTCAAAAAATAAGACAAGAAGGTGGACTTATACTCGGTAAACTCAATCTTAGTGAGTGGGCTTATTATTTTTGCCAGGGCTGTCCTGTAGGGAATAGTGCTCAGGGGGGACAAACATTAAACCCATACGGGCGAAGACAATTTGAAACAGGGGGGTCAAGTTCTGGAAGTGGTGTGGCTGTAGCTGCAAATTATGCTGTTGCCGCATTGGGTTCAGAAACTTCGGGTTCCATTTTATCTCCTTCGGGAAAAAACAGTGTGGTGGGTTTAAAACCAACCATTGGTGCCGTAAGTAGAAGCGGTATTGTTCCCATTTCCAGTTCGTTGGATACTGCCGGACCCATGGCAAAAAATATTATTGATGCGGCTATTTTATACAATACCATAATTGGATTAGACAGTGCTGACTCTTCAAGTTTTGAATCTCAATCTGTAAATATAGCTGAAGATCCTTCACAATTATTGAAAGGAAAACGACTTGGTCTACTTCGGGCTTTTGAAGGTGATAGCTTAATGCAAATTGCGATTACCAAATTGAAAGAAGCAGGGGCAGAGGTTATCACCATAGATCCCCCCACTATTACATTAACTTCTTTTCGAACCCTTTTAGATGTTGATATGGCAGAAGATTTGCCGCTTTATATCCAACATTATGCGGGTGACCAAGTGCAAGTAAAAACTGTTGCTGACATTGTAAATTTTAATCGAAAGGATTCATTGCTACACGCTCCCTATGGACAAGAAATTTTTGAAAGAGTTGCGGCTACCACAATTACAAAAGGAGAGTTTGAAGAGGAAAAAAGAAATATGATGGCCCAGGCAACCTCTTATTTTTCAATTCCAATGAAGGAACATCAATTGGATGCTGTTCTTTCTATAGACAACAGATCGGCTGGATTTGCTGCTATGGCCCATTATCCAGCTTTAGGTGTCCCCATGGGATATTCAACAGATGGCGAACCTCAAAACATAACCTTTATTGCCCCATCAAAACAAGAAGCTTTACTGTTTGAATTGGGCGCTGGCTTTGAGAACGTTCACCCCTCGCGTAAAGCTCCCAACTTATTCCCTTAGTATGCGCACAAAATCAACAGATCAAAACACCATCAATGTCATTACTCTAGGCTGTTCTAAAAATGTGTATGATTCTGAAGTCCTTATGGGTCAACTTCGAGCAAACAATAAAAAAGTAGTGCATGAAAAAGAGGGAAATATTGTTGTAATCAATACCTGTGGTTTTATCGATAATGCCAAAGAAGAATCCGTTAACACTATTCTTGAGCAAATACAGCGAAAGGAAGCCGGCGCTATAGACAAAGTGTATGTCACCGGATGTTTAAGTGAGCGTTATAAGCCGGATTTGCAGAAAGAAATTCCACAAGTGGATGAGTATTTTGGAACTACCGACCTTCCCCAATTATTAAAAGTTTTGGGGGCAGATTATAAACACGAATTGGTTGGGGAACGGATTTTGACAACGCCTAAACACTTTGCCTATTTAAAAGTTTCTGAAGGATGTGATCGTCCCTGTTCTTTTTGTGCCATTCCCTTAATGCGGGGAAAACACCGGTCTACTCCCATTGAAGCGTTAGTTACGCAAGCCCAACAACTAGCTCAAAATGGAGTAAAAGAATTGATTCTTATCGCCCAAGATTTAACCTATTATGGATTAGATCTTTATAAAGAAAGAAAATTAGCCGATTTACTTCGTGCCTTAGTAGCTGTTAAAGGTATAGAATGGATTCGATTGCATTATGCATTTCCTACTGGTTTTCCAGAGAATGTTCTTCAAGTTATACGCGAAGAATCTAAAATATGTTTGTATTTGGACATCCCTTTACAACATATAGCTGACCCGGTATTAAAATCCATGCGCAGGGGGACTACAAAAGAAAAAACAACTCAGTTGCTTAAGAAATTTAGAGCTGAAGTTCCTGGAATTGTATTGCGTACAACCTTAATTGTTGGGTATCCCGGAGAAACTGAAAGTGATTTTGAAACCCTAAAAAGCTGGGTTAAAGAAATGCGATTTGAACGCTTAGGTTGTTTTACTTATAGCCATGAAGAAAATACGCATGCCTTTGGATTAGAAGACAATGTTCCTCATGAAGTAAAGGTGCAACGAATGAATGAAATTATGGAAATTCAATCCCAAATTTCTTGGGAACACAATCAATCTTTAATCGGATTCACCTTTCAGTGTTTGATAGATCGCAAAGAGGGGGCGCATTATGTAGGACGAACTTTTATGGATTCTCCGGATGTGGACAACGAGGTGTGGATTGATGCTACTTCTCACTACTTAAAACCGGGAACTTTTGTCCCCATTGAGATTATCGAAGCCAATGACTTTGATCTTGTAGGAAAACCAATCCAGCAATAAAATTACTTCTCAAATAGCAAGTTTCCTTTCTTCTTGAATCAGAAAAATAAGGCATTAGAAAAAACCATTTTACCATTGTACCAAAAACCTCTAAAAAGGACATTGTCTACAAAGTAAATAACACGTCCGTTGCCAACAGATTCTTCGCCAAATAAGAGCGTGTTTTTTTGCTGTTGTTTAGCATAGTATCCCATAAATCCAGCAACGGGCTTTGTATTTTCAAGAAGTGTTGCAGCATTATTTTCATTTTCAATGAATTCATAAACAGCTTCATTGATTTTGAGTGTATAATAGTGATCAATTCCAAAACTTAAAGGATGTGTTTTATCCAAAGTAGCCTCAAAAATACTTCCGGTGGTATTACCACTAATTGCACGACGTTCTAAATCACCATAAGCTACAGTTGTGGTTTCTCGATCTTCTACTTCTTTTTTCGTCAATCCAAATCCATCGGCATCAGCAAAACGATTTAATGCTCCTGCTAAGGCAATGAGCTTGCCCCCTTTTTGGATCCATGCTTTGAGGGCCGTATCGGTATCATTGTCTGACCATTTGGAATAATAGCCATGGGGTAAAATAAGCACATCAATTTCGTCTAGTCCTCGAACGAGTTGTTTTTGATCCAATTGGATAAGGGGGTACTGTAATTGTTGTTCAAAAAAGTGCCACACCTCACCATAGGCATTTGCTGAGGCAGAATCACTTCTTAATAAAGCCACTTTTGGAGCTTTAATCAATTTGATTTCACCCGCCCCTAAGTCAGGTCCAGCAGTGGAATAACCCGTTTGAATGGGATGCAATTGTTTGTGGTACTGAGCTACTAAATTCCCTAAGTTTTTTAGATAATTTTCATTCTTAAGATTATCTCCTTTCAGAATGAATAAACTTCCTCTATCCCAATTTTTCCCACTGTTTGAAAGAGGTACAGTATTGTATCGCACTCCTAAACCTGCTTGCAAAAGGGCAGCTAGGAACTGACTGTCTTCAAAACTATCGTATGCTATGCCATAGCCATAGGTTGAGGTATTTAACAGCGGTAGAGCGCGTATTGAATTTGATCTTTCTCGTGTAGCAATTTCAGCGGTAGTGGCATTTGCTTTTAGGCCATAAGCATAGGGAAGTGACCAAGCCGTAATGTCATAGGTAAGAGAGTCATTTAATTTTGTAATGGGTTCCAACAGAACCTGCGCCATTTTCCCTTTTGGCTGATTTGTTGGGATTACTAAGGCGTTGGTCGAAAAAGAAGTTGATGTATTTTTTGTTTGCTGATAATCATATCCTTTTACCGTAGTGGCTTTATCGAGAGAATAACTTTGAATTTCATGTTTTTCTAAAAAACGCGCAAGAGATTCAAGGCGCTCTGTGGTGCCTTCAAGTATAAAGTTTTTATATTTTAAATTCGACACATCAAAATAGTCTTGATAGTTTTTATTTAGGGCTGACTTGTGTTTTACAGAAGTTTCTACAGTAGAAATTCCTGTTGTGTAGTGATGTTCAATCCTGTCTTTTAAGGTCAGTTTTATATTTTCATTATTATCCACTCCTAAGCCTGCTATTCCTCCTCCGGCTTGTTCATAGGTCATTCCGATGGCACCCAGGTAGGTGGGATAGGTGTCTCCATAGCTTGGATACAAAAGATCAAAAGTTTGTTTTGTAAAGTAAAACCACCCTTCTTTATCAAAATAGCTAGCGTGGTTTTTTCCTAGGGTATCTTGAAAATCTTTTTGAAAGTCAGTAATAACCTCATGTAAAGGTTCAGCAGCAGGAGCAAAATAATAAGGACTATTTATTCCTTGCTCGTGAAAATCTACGTGCACATGAGGCAACCAGCGGTTGTATTGAACCAAACGTTGTTGTGATTCTACTTGCGTAAGCCATGCCCAATCTCGGTTAAGGTCAAATATATAGTGATTGGTTCTGCCACTATGCCAGGGTTCACGGTGCTCTCTTCCTAAAATATTGGAATCATAAGGATTGCTTTTTGTTTGGTTGTAAAAATTAACATACCGATCCCTTCCATCAGGATTAATACAGGGGTCAATAATCACGATAGCATCAGTCAGCCATTCTTGATATTGAGTAAGTAAGGCATAGGCTGTTTTCATAGAAGCTTCAGTGCTTGACGATTCGTTACCGTGTACATTATAACTTAGCCAAACAATCACTTTATCGTCATTTTTAGGCCCTTTAATTACCCCGCTATTGTGCAAGTGGTTGGTGCGAATCGATTCTAAATTTTTTAAATTTTCAGGGCTAGAAATTACGGCGAGTTGCAACAGCCTTCCTTCATTGGTTTTGCCATAGGGTTGAAGCTGAATAGAGGGAGAATTTTCTGCTAAATGCTTGTAATAGTCAACAACTTGATGGTGGCGACTAAAGGTTTCGCCTAAAGGATGACCCAAAAACGTGTCTGGGGACTGAATTTGTGCATTTAAAACAAAGTTTAGGGACAGAACCAAAGAAAAAACAGTAAGTCGAATCATAAAGCTTTAAATTTGATTCTAAATGTACACTTTCTAACGAAACTGTAAATTCCTTTTTCTAAAAATCAAATATCTTTACACAAACAAGTTCATGGGAAGTCAATACATTGCTTTTGAAAAAACAGGTCGATTTTCAGATTTAATTTGCGATTATTTACGTGAAGAAAAATCCCTACGCCCTTTTTATGGACACCCACCAAATCTGAAGGGTTTTGAAAAACAAATAAAACTAAAAAAAAACCAATACTCTTCTTCCCACCGCCGCATTTTAGTAGAGGAATGGACCCGACAATACAAGGGATTATCACCCGATGCCGCGGTAGTAAAAAACATTGAAAAGTTAAAAAACGAAAATACTTTTACCATTACAACAGGGCATCAGTTGTGTTTAATGACAGGACCTGTTTATTTTATTTATAAGATTATTAGTGCCATTTCGCTTTGCAAACAACTCAAAAAAGAATATCCTGAGGCTGATTTTGTTCCTGTTTATTGGATGGCTAGTGAGGATCATGATTTTGAGGAAATAAGTTCCTTTCGGTTTCAAGACAAACGCATACAATGGCCCGGTGAGCCACAGGGTGCAGTTGGAGAATTATCTTTACACTCTTTACAAGACGTTCTCACTGTTTTCGAAAAACATTTGGGAAGCAGTAAAGAGGCTGAGCAAATAAAAGAATGGATTGCCCTCAGTTATAAATCTTCAAGCACGTTATCAGAAGCAACATTTAAATTGGTAAATGCGCTTTTTGGAGATTCTGGGTTGCTTGTGTTGGAACCCAATACAAAACCCCTTAAAGAAGTCTTTCAGCCCTACATTGAGAAAGAGTTGGTTTCTGCTTTTTCTAATACAGCCGTTTTACAACAAATAGAAGACTTAAAAGCGCAATACAATACAAACTTCACTCCACAGGTCAATCCCAGGGAAATCAACTTGTTTTATTTAACCCCGAAAGACCGTTTCAGAATTGAGAAAAAGGAAGGGGTCTATTCATTACACGGCACAGAGCAGCAGTGGAGTGAAGCGGAAATGCTAACCCATGTTCAAAAGTATCCCGAACGCTTTTCGCCCAATGTTATATTGAGGCCTCTCTATCAAGAGGTGATTTTACCAAACCTCGCCTATATTGGAGGTGGAGGGGAGCTTGCCTATTGGCTTGAGTTAAAACAAAGCTTTGAAAAATCGGAAGTGGTTTTCCCCCTCTTGGTGTTGCGAAATTCAGCAGTGCTTTTTGCTGAAAAAGAAGCTAAGAAAATCGCCAAATTAAAAATATCCCCAGAGGATTTATTTTTAAAACGAAATTCGTTAATCAACAAAAAAATTAGGCAAATCAGTAATATTGATCTTGATCTTTCTTTTTTAAAAGAACAGTTAGTCAATCAATTTGAATATTTAATGGGGTTGACTAATGAAACCGATCCATCGTTTAAAGGAGCCGTAGAAGCGCAAAAAAAGAAACAATTTAAAGGCATTGAGGTATTGGAAAAACGATTGTTGAAAGCCCAGAAAAGAGTGTTGTCTGATGAAGTACAACGCCTGGTTCGTTTGCATGACAGTCTTTTTCCTGATGACACTTTACAAGAAAGAACGGTCAACTTTTTAACTTTTTATCTGATTTTAGGCGACTCGTTTTTTGATTTACTATCCCGTTCATTTGATCCTTTGCGTTCTGATTTTGTTTTAATTGAATATTAACAGGAACTGTGGATTAATTTTTCGAATGTTTTTCTCTTCCCCAGATTAAATCGTATTTTTGCCCATGCAAGAGAAAGTACTCATTTTAGACTTCGGTTCACAGTACACTCAACTGATTGCTCGCCGTGTACGCGAGCTTTTTATTTACTGTGAAATCCATCCATACAACCATCTTCCAGAAGACCTGTCTTCTTTTAAAGCTGTAATTCTTTCCGGATCCCCTTTTTCGGTTCGTGGTGAAGATGCACCCCATCCAAATTTAGAAGAAATCAAGGGAAAAGTTCCGCTTTTAGGGGTATGCTACGGCGCCCAATATTTAGCCCATTTCTACGGAGGAAATGTCAGCCCTTCAAATAAACGGGAATACGGTAGAGCCAATCTAACACAAATAGAAACCAACGATCCGTTTTTTTCTAAAGTAGCTCAAGATAGTCAGGTGTGGATGAGTCATGCCGATACCATTTTAGAATTGCCTCTAGGCGCAACGCGTTTGGCCAGTACGCATGATGTAGAAAATGCCGCATTTAAACTAGAGCATGAAGCCACTTATGCCATTCAATTTCATCCGGAGGTATATCATTCCACTGATGGGAAACAAATTTTAGAAAATTTTCTAATTCACATAGCGGGTATACAACCCGATTGGACCCCAGATTCTTTTGTGGAAATGACCTTAAAAGAATTAAAAGATAAAATTGGACAAGACAAAGTAATATTAGGCTTATCAGGTGGTGTAGATTCGTCTGTAGCTGCCATGTTGTTGCACAAAGCCATAGGCACTCAACTCAATTGTATTTTTGTAAACAACGGTTTGTTGCGAAAAAATGAGTTTGAACAGGTGCTTCAACAATATGAGGGTATGGGCCTTAATGTTAAAGGGGTTGATGCTTCTGATCGATTCTTAGATGCTCTTGAGGGGGTGTCTGACCCAGAAACTAAGCGAAAAATTATTGGAAAAATATTTATTGAAGTTTTTGATGATGAAGCCCATAAAGTTGAAGGGGCACGATGGCTAGGTCAAGGAACTATTTACCCCGATGTAATTGAATCCATTTCTGTAAAAGGACCTTCAGCCACCATTAAATCCCACCATAATGTTGGTGGTTTACCCGATTTTATGAAATTAGATTTGGTTGAACCGCTACGCATGCTTTTTAAAGATGAAGTGCGGCGTGTAGGGAAAAGTATGGGAATGGATCCTGCTTTATTAGGGAGGCATCCTTTTCCAGGTCCGGGACTGGCCATTAGAATCTTGGGTGAAATTACACGTGAAAAGGTACAAATGTTACAAGAAGTTGATGCGTTGTTTATTTCAGGATTAAAAGAATGGGAGCTTTACGATCAAATTTGGCAAGCAGGGGCAATCTTTTTGCCCGTAAACAGTGTGGGTGTAATGGGCGATGAGCGTACCTATGAAAATTGTGTAGCGCTAAGGGCAGTTCACTCAACCGATGGAATGACCGCAGATTGGGTTGATCTTCCCTATGCCTTTTTACAAAAAATTTCAAACGCAATAATAAATAATGTAAAAGGGATTAACCGGGTCGTTTATGATATTAGTTCAAAACCCCCTGCTACAATAGAATGGGAATAGTTTTTGTAGTAAACGCTTTATGAATAAATTTTTAGTTTTTTTCTGTACATTTTTTTTCTTTGGGCTAACCACAATACTAGCTCAAACACCGGAAAAGTTCATACTCCATAAAGTTAAAAAAGGAGAAACGGAGGCCGATATACTCAACAGCTATGGCATAACGAATGAACAACTCTATGAATACAACCCCTTAGTTGAAAAGTTAGGGGTTATCCGACGCATGAGCCTGAGGATTCCCGTATATGCTGAAAATACTTCTGCGGCTGAAGAAAAGGCACCTTTGCCTATCCCAGCTGAAGTGGTTGATTACCAAATGCATGAAGTTCAACCCAAAGAAACCAAATGGCGGTTGGCCTATCAATACGGAATAACGATTGATCAGTTAGAAACGTTAAACCCTGAAATTAGTACAGGCTTGAAAATTGGGCAGCAGTTGCGAATTCCAACTTTTGATGAATTACGTGTAGTTCCCGAAAACGACACCCTTTATAATTATTACAAAGTATTGCCCAAAGAAGGGTATTTCAGAATTGAGAAAAAACTAGGAATCACGCAAAATGTTTTAGATTCTCTAAATCCTGAGTTAAAAGAAAAAGGCCTATTAGCGGGGATGATTTTAAAAATTCCCGGCAACAAAACCGGACGGTTAAAAATTGAAAATGATTTATTGGTAGAGCGAATCAATTTGCTCGACTCCTCGTTTATAAAATCAAAAATCAAAGTGGGTGTTTTACTTCCTTTTAAAGTTAATGAGATAGAATTTGATTCCGTTGAAGACACAAGGCAGTTGCTCGAAGGACGCAATTTACACACACTTTCCTTAGATTTTTATTCGGGTGTTCTTTTAGCAGCAGAAACCCTTACTCAAAAAGGAGTTCAAGTAGAGTTGGCTACTTTTGATACTGAAAATAATCGTGCGACCCTTCAATCCGTTCTACAAAACCAAGCATTAGAAAGTTGTGATGTTATTATCGGGCCCTTAATTCCCTCAAATTTTGATCTGATTTCGAGCCGCCCTGAATTAAGTGAGATTCCCAAAATTTCCCCCTTATCTGCTAATCCTGTTCGCTACAGAAAAAATGTTTTTCAATCGGTTACTCAAAAAGAAGATTTTCGCAATCGGATGTTATCCTATCTAGAAACTCAATTGGAACCCACACAAAATGTTGTCATTGTTGCCGATTCACTTAATAGGCAGGTAGAACGCGAATTGCGACAAAAATTTCCCTGGGCCATCACGCTACGCCCCGAAAAGGAAGACTACTTATTGCCAGAATTGGTGGACTCCCTTTTAGTTGATACCTTACCTAATAAAGTTATATTAGAAACCCAATCGTTTCCTTTAATTGCCAGTGCATTGTCACAATTTAATGCTCAAAATACTGCTGAACGTAATGTCCAAGTTTTTACTACATTTCGAAGCAATGCCTATGATAACGATAACATCTCCAGAAAACTTTTAGGGGGGATAAAATTTACTTATCCCGTGGGCTTTAAGCCCTTAGACAATGCGACAGATCAAGATTTTATAAATCACTATATTTCACGATTTGGAGCCCCTCCGAACAAAGAATCCGTTCGAGGTTATGATTTAGCCCTCGATATTATGTTAAGGCTTGTGGTAGGGAAAAACCTTGAAAATGCATTGTCGTTGGGTGAAACGGAGTATTTGTCCAATCGCTTTTCGTACAGACCACGTCAAAACGAAGCTTACGAAAATACAGCCCTTTTTCTATTAACGCATGACGGATACGAGGTAATCGAGATAAAAGAATAATAAAAATGACAACCCTAGTTCCTTGTGATTTCGTAAATTTGAGCCCGGTACGTTATTAATTAAACAGAACCGGATGTCCGACACTAAATATATTTTTGTTACAGGAGGTGTAACCTCTTCTCTAGGAAAAGGAATTATTGCAGCTTCTTTAGCAAAACTACTTCAAGCCCAAAATTTTAGAGTCACAATACAAAAATTTGATCCTTATATCAATGTGGATCCAGGAACATTAAATCCTTACGAACACGGAGAATGTTATGTGACCGACGACGGTGCAGAAACCGATCTAGACCTTGGACATTATGAACGTTTTTTAAATGTCAATACTTCCCAAGCCAATAACGTTACTACTGGACGTGTGTATCAGAGTGTTATTGAAAAAGAACGTCGCGGTGAATTTTTAGGCAAAACAGTTCAAGTCATTCCGCATATTACCAATGAAATTAAAGAACGGATGTGTCTTTTGGGTAACACGGGCGAGTATGATATTGTTATTACAGAAATAGGAGGGACAGTAGGAGATATCGAATCGCTTCCCTATATCGAATCCGTGCGTCAATTAATTTGGGATTTGGGTCGAGAAAATGCGTTGGTTATTCACCTTACCTTAATTCCGTATTTAGCCGCTGCTGGCGAACTAAAAACAAAGCCCACTCAGCACTCTGTAAAAACCTTAATGGAAAGTGGAATTTCAGCTGATATTGTAGTTTGTAGAACGGAACACGATTTGTCGGAAGAGTTGCGAGAAAAACTGGCTTTATTTTGCAATGTAAAGCGGGAAGCGATTATTCAGTCTATTGATGTGGATACGATTTATGATGTTCCCCTCAAAATGCTTGCAGAAGGCCTAGATAAAGTAGTGTTGAATAAACTTCAACTTCAACCCATTAAACCGCTAGACTTAAGTTCTTGGGAGGCTTTTCTTACAAAATATAAAAACCCTAAACATCAAGTTAAAATTGGATTGATTGGGAAATACGTAGAATTACAAGATTCTTATAAATCGATTTTAGAATCCCTAATTCATGCGGGTGCGATTAACGAAACTGAAGTAGAAGTGGTTAGTATTCACTCAGAACACATTACCGATTCCACAGTTGCCTCGCACCTTAACAATATTGAGGGAATAATTGTAGCTCCAGGATTTGGAGAGCGCGGAATTGAAGGGAAAATCGAAGCCATAGCCTATGCCCGTAAAAACAATATTCCATTTTTAGGCATCTGCTTAGGGATGCAAATGGCTGTGATAGAATACGCAAGAAATAAAGTGGGGCTTTCCAATGCCAATTCAACGGAAATGGATCCCGAATGTAAACATCCCGTTATTGATTTGATGGAATCTCAAAAAAGTGTTGTTAATAAAGGCGGAACCATGCGTTTAGGTGCATGGGAGTGCCAGTTAACAACTGATTCTCTCTCTCATCAAGTATACGGTAAGAATCAAATATCAGAGCGGCATAGGCACCGCTATGAGTTTAATAATGAATATTTTAGCAAGGTGTTTGATGCTGATTTTGTAGTGGCAGGAACAAATCCAGAAACGGGATTAGTAGAAATAGTAGAAAATAAAAAACACCCTTGGTTTGTAGGGGTCCAATTTCATCCAGAATATAAAAGCACTGTTTCCAATCCTCATCCGCTCTTTACCGCTTTTGTTAAGGCAAGCTTAGCGCATCAACACAATCCTCAGAAATAATACTATGGAAGAAAAAAAATTTGATCCCTATCAGTTTATCGGTTTTATTCTGATTGCATTGATTTTGACTTGGATGTTGTATCGGAATACACCTACCGAAAACACGCCCCCAGTTACTTCAACAGAACAACCCATGTCTTCACCCGAAATAAGCGTTCCTCAGGGCCAAATAGATTCAATACAGCAACAGCAGCGTGTAATTGCTTACGGAGATTTAGGAGCCTTATTTACTCCCGCGGAAACCTTAGAAACAGCAATTGAAACGGAAGAATTTCAGATGGTTTTCCAATCCAAAGGAGGACATATGAAGTTGTTACAGTTAAAGCAGTATGAAAATTACGAGGATGTTCCCCTCCACATGATTGATCAGAATAATACAGCCCTTTCTGTAGAATTCACCACCCGTGACGGCAGAACTTTAACCACTAGTGAAATGTATTTTTCCCCTCAATGGGAAGATCGCGGAGAAGCTTATCGGATTATATTGAAATCGTCATTAGGCCCTAATCAATACGTGGCTTTTATTTATGAAATCCCCAAGAAAGGATTTCTTTTTTCAATGCGTTTCGAGACTCAGGGCTTTGAAGGAATTTTAAATACAGCCCTTCCCGCAACCTTACAATGGAGCACCGATGTTTTTAGAAATTCTAGAAGTATAGATTACGAAAACCGATATACGGAATTGACCTTTGGGTACGATGGCGATCGAGTGGATTACCTATCGCTTAGTGGTGATGATCAGGAAACACGAGATAACATACGGTGGATTTCTTTTCGACAGCACTTTTTTAGTGCCATTCTTATCCCCAATTCTGAACGAATGAGTGTTGATCTCAAATCCAAGGATCTTTCAGGGGAAGTGGCTCTTGAAGAACGCTATACAAAATCATTTACCACTTCTTTTGAGGTAAACCGCTCTGGAGATAACCTAAACGATTCATTTCAATTTTATTATGGCCCAACTGATTATAAAACCTTAAAGGCTCTTGATGGTGATTTAGAGAACTCAATATCCTTAGGGTGGGGAATATTTGGTTGGATTAACCGGGTGATTTTTTTACCCTTATTTGGCTTTTTATCATCGTTCTTATCTTATGGAATTGCGATAATTGTAATGACCATTATTGTTCGAATTGCAATGTCTCCAGTAACCTACAAAGCCTATGTTTCTCAGATTAAAATGAAAGTTTTACGTCCTGATATTGAAATCATCAATAATCAACACAAAGACGATGCCGTAAAACGCCAACAAGAAACGATGAGTTTGTATTCCAAGGCAGGAGTAAACCCAATGTCAGGTTGTATCCCTGCCCTAATTCAATTGCCTGTTTTTTATGCCCTTTTCTCATTTTTCCCTGTGGCATTTGTTTTGCGCGACAAAGCTTTTTTATGGGCAGACGATTTATCATCATACGATTCAATTCTTGATTTGGGTTTTACCATTCCGTTTTATGGAGATCACGTGAGTTTGTTCCCGATTTTAGCCTCTGTAGCGATTTTCTTTTATACCAAAATGACCACTGGGCAACAACCCATGCCGCAACAACCCGGTATGCCCAATATGAAAATCATCATCTATTTGATGCCCGTCATGATGTTGTTCTTTTTCAATAATTACGCTAGTGGATTGAGTTTGTATTACTTTGTGTCAAACCTATTGACCATCTTTTTGATGTTGATTATTAAACACTATATCATTGATGATAATAAAATACACGCAAAAATTGAGGCCAATAAACTAAAGCCTAAAAAAGCAGGTGGGTTTTCGGCACGTCTTCAAAAAGCTATGGAAGAAGCCGACAAACAACGTAAGACAGGAAACCGCAAGCGATAAACCTTAAAGTGGATTGCGTATCTTTGCCCTGTGAAAAAACAGCGAGTAATTGTTGGATTGTCTGGAGGAGTTGACTCAAGTGTTGCCGCCTATCTTTTAAAGGAACAGGGGTTTGAAGTGATTGGCCTTTTTATGAAAAATTGGCACGACGAGAGTGTTACAATTTCTAATGAATGTCCTTGGTTAGAAGACAGCAATGATGCTATGTTAGTTGCTGAAAAATTAGGAATTCCTTTTCAAACGGTTGACTTAAGTAAAGAGTATAAAGAGCGTATTGTAGACTATATGTTTGACGAATATGCTAAAGGGAGAACACCCAATCCGGATGTATTGTGTAATCGTGAAATAAAATTTGATGTGTTTTTATCAATCGCATTATCATTGGGGGCTGACTTTGTTGCTACGGGTCATTATTGTCAAAAGTCTTCAATCCAAACTGCGGAGGGAACGACTTATTTTCAATTGCTAGCCGGAGCAGATGCAAATAAAGACCAGTCTTATTTTTTATGTCAGCTCACTCAGGCGCAATTGGCCAAGGTCCTTTTTCCAATTGGGCAATTGAAAAAAGCAGAAGTTCGTGAAATAGCTTTACAGCAAGGATTGGTTACCGCAGAAAAGAAAGATTCTCAAGGACTTTGTTTTATCGGAAAGGTTCGACTTCCTGATTTTTTACAACAGCAACTTCAACCTAAAACGGGAGCCATTATTGAAATTCATGCTGATTCCCCTTTATACGAAACATTACCCACTGCAGAAGATGCGCTAGAAATCCAAGCTTACAAAAAACAATATACACCAGAAAATGGAGTGGAAGTAGGTTCTCATAATGGAGCACACTTTTTCACCATTGGACAACGTAAAGGGTTAGGCGTAGGGGGAAAAGAAGAACCCCTTTTTGTCATTGCAACCGATGTGGAGACAAATACCCTTTATGTGGGAAAAGGCAAAGCTCACCCCGGATTGTATCGAAATACCCTTAAAGTCATAAATGATGATGTGCATTGGGTACGCGAAGATTTACGTTTGCCTAAAGGAACATCAATGCCCGTTAGTGCCCGAATACGCTACCGTCAACCTTTGCAAAACGCAACATTATTTAAAGAAGATGAGGCACTTTATATTCAATTTACCTCGCCTCAATCTGCTATTACCTCCGGACAATTTGTAGCCTGGTATTTGGGAGATGAACTTATCGGTTCTGGGGTTATCACTTAGTTCTCGTTTTCCCAGCTTTCCATTTGTTTTATCGCCTCTTTAACACTTTCAACGGGTTGCAAACAAACTCTATTTTGGCATACATAGATATAGGTTTCCCCTTCAAAAAACCGATCTTTTAACAAAGGTAAATCACTTTCAGTTTTTGAAGCTTGAAAGAGTACATTAGGGTAATATTCTTTCTGGAATGCAATGGTTTCATTCTCTGCTTCAGGACCTACAATAACCACTTCATAATGTGGATAGGCTTCCTTTAGGAGTAGTTGACCCCATTGAGCATAATCACTACTTCTTCCTTGGGAAAAATAGGGGAGAACCCCTTGAAGCATCTTCTCGGCTTGTTTTGAATAGTTTTCTTTTCCAGTCCATTTTCCAAGAGTCCACAGATTTTCCGCCATGACGGCATTAGCAGAGGGGATAACATTGTCATCTACTCCTACAATTGTTGCAAAAAGGGTAGGGTCTTTGGTAAAGGTGTTTGTTCCCCGAACTCGAATGGCTGGGTTGTCAGCACCTGGGGCTCCATTTCCAGAGTCTATATAAACTCCAGCAACTTTTCCTGCTAAAGCCGTTCCTAGATTGGGAGAGGCTGATTTCTCAAGAGCTTCACCGCCAATAGTAGCAATAGAGCCTGTTAGTGTTGCCTTTTTCTGCGTTCCATATCCAGTTACAACAATTTCTTCAAGACCGAGAACATCTTCTAGCATTTGAATATCTAAAGTGTCGTATTGAAGATTTGATTGTTCCTGTGTCAAAAAACCTAAATGGGAAAAGACTAAAGTAGCATTTTCATTTGCAACCGAAATGGTATAAGCACCGTCAAAGTCAGTAACAGTTCCATTAGAGGTGCCTTTTTCAAGAATACTTACTCCAGGTAAGGGGCCAGATTCATCTGAAACAATTCCAGAAATGATTTTTTGAGCATTAGCTTGTAAGCTAAAGAATAATAGACTCAATAATAGAAAAGTGAATCTATTCCCACAGATAAGGTTGATTGGTAATTTCATTTTAGATTTGGGTTAAAATGTTAAATTCTGTTAAATATATAAAATATGCACCAATCCCCCCTTTTTTTTACGATAAATTCAATTAAACAATAAAATATATATACATAATATAAATAGTTAATAATTATATTTCCTTTTTTACATTGTAGATGTTTAGGTTTTAAGAATTCAAATAGAATTTTAAAGTGTGTAATTCATTAAATGAAATAGAATTAAAGTTTTTAAACCCTACTTATCTATGAATATGTTTAAAAATCTTAAATTAGTATATGGTGCCCTCAAGGTTTGTTTTAAATCTCATTTTATTTTTGCTTTTTCAAGGGATGAATTCTTTGAAAGGGCAGGAGTCTTATGATGAGAAACTTAATGGTGTAAATCACAACATTTCCATGGTTTTTATTGAAGGGGGAAGTTTTATCATGGGAAGTCCCAAAACTGAGGTTGGTCATTTTGGAGATGAAGGGCCTGAGCATGAAGTTGAAATTGCCCCTTTTTGGATGGGACAATATGAAATAACATGGGATTTGTACAATTTGTTTGTTACCCGTGAACTGGATGGCAATCAGATAGATAAAAACAGTACAAATGAAGTTAACCTAGACGCAGATGCAGTTTCGGGTGCTACAACACCCTACGTAGAAATGAGTTTTGGAATGGGTATTGATGGATATCCCGCTATTTGCATGACCCAGCTAGCTGCAGTAAAATTTTGCGAATGGCTTTCAGCAATGACAGGTCACTTTTATCGTTTACCTACTGAAGCAGAATGGGAATATGCCTGTAGGGCAGGAACTTCTACCGCCTATTCATTTGGTGATGATTTTAGCTTGCTTTCCGATTATGCTTGGTATGAAAATAATAGTGGCGATAAATATCAAAAAGTGGGTACTAAGCAACCCAACCCTTGGGGTTTATATGATATGCATGGCAACGTGGCAGAATGGACTTTAGATCAATACCTTCCTACAGCATATGCTTCTCGAAAGGGAGGAGTGCAAAATCCTCTAGAAAAGGCAACTAAAGAATACCCTAAAACGGTACGTGGAGGTTCTTGGATGGATGCTCCAGAACGATTACGATCAGCAGCACGCAGACCGTCCTCTAAAAGTTGGAAAAAGCGAGATCCCCAAATCCCTAAAAGTAAATGGTGGCATACCGACGCGGCATTTGTTGGTTTTCGCGTGGTTCGTCCACTTCAAACACCTAGTCCAGAAGAACAAAAAAACTATTGGAATTATGAATCAAACAAATAAATAAATCAAATGGAAGAAAAAAGCACACCTAAAAACAAACAAAGTCGACGTGACTTTGTGCAGAAAACAGCGCTCGCAACAGGGGCGTTATTTACAGTTCCTTCAGTGGAAAGTATGGCCCATGTTCATGGGGCTCAAAAACTAAAGTTAGCCCTAGTTGGTTGCGGTGGAAGAGGTTCAGGTGCTGCTGTACAAGCGCTTACAGCCGATGAGAATGTTGAGCTAGTGGCCATGGCAGATGCCTTCGGCGATCGAATTGAACGCAGCCTCAAAGGGATTCAAGAGCATTTTGAGGGTGAGAAAAAAATAGAGGTCAAAGAAAAAAATCGATTTGTCGGATTTGATGCCTATAAAAAAGCAATTGATTTGGCTGATGTGGTCATCTTAACCACGCCTCCGGGTTTTCGTCCGTACCATTTTGAATATGCTATCCAGCACGATAAACATGTCTTTATGGAAAAGCCTGTAGCTACTGATCCTGTAGGTATCCGTAAAGTATTGGAAATGGCAAAAGTGGCCAAAGCCAAGAAACTAAATGTAGTTGTCGGTTTGCAAAGGCATTACCAATCGAAATATATCGATTTAAAACAACGAATTGACAGTGGTGCAATTGGAACCATAAGAAGCGGTCAAGTATATTGGAATGATGCTGGGGTATGGGTAAACAAAAGACAACCTGAACAAACAGAATTAGAATATCAAATGCGCAATTGGTACTATTTCAATTGGTTGTGTGGTGATCATATTCTTGAGCAACACATTCACAATATAGACATTGCCAATTGGTTTATAGGGGAATATCCTCTATCCGCACAGGGAATGGGTGGACGACAGGTAAGAAACGGAATTGATCATGGTGAGATTTTTGATCATCACTTTGTGGAATTTACCTATCCAAGTGGAGCCGTTATTGCAAGTCAATGCCGCCACATACCCGGAACAATGAGCCGTGTGGATGAAGTATTTCAAGGTACACTGGGAAGTGTAACGTTGGGTAAAGGAGAAATTACCGACGTTCAAGGAACACTGCAATATAAATACCCAAGACGCAGTAGCGATGATGCCAATCCTTATCAAGTAGAACACGATCGGTTATTTGCCGCTATTCGAAATGGAGACGTTATTGCCGATGCCGAAAATGGAGCTATGAGTACACTTTCTGCTATATTAGGACGTATGGCAACTTATTCTGGGAAGTCAATTACCCTAGAAGAAGCCTTAACTTCAGACTATCAACTCATGCCTGCTGAGGTTACTTGGAATACGACACCTCCAACCCTTCCGGATGCTAATGGACATTATCCGATTCCTACTCCGGGAAAAACAAAATTTATATAATATGAACCGAAGAACTTTTAATCAATTGACAGGAACAACTGGACTGGGCTTATTTTCTGGAATTTCTGCCTTTGCTTCAGCTAAAAATGAATTTCAACCTCATGCGTTTAATTTACCCTATGCCCCTCATTTAGGCATGTTTAAACACCATGCGGGTGAGGATCCTATTGATCAACTCAACTTTATGGCAGACCAAGGTTTTACAGCCTTTGAAGATAATGACATGCGGAATAGAGACGTAACTCTTCAAGAAAAAATGGCACAAACCATGGAAAAAAGAGGATTGCGGATGGGCGTGTTTGTGGCTCATCAAATCTATTGGCAAAAACCCAATTTAGCTAGCGGTGATCAAGCCCTTAGAGAAGAGTTTTTGGATTACATCAAAAAGGCAATACCTGTAGCTAAACGGGTAAATGCAAAATGGATGACTGTAGTGCCAGGCCATGTGGATTTACGACAAAATATGGCCTACCAAACGGCTCACGTGGTTGAAAGCTTAAAACAAGCCAGCGCCTTGCTCGAACCCCATGGACTGGTTATGGTTTTAGAACCGTTAAACTTCAGAAATCACCCCGGTTTATTTTTATCAGAAAGCCCTCAAGCCTATGCTATTTGTAAAGCGGTTGACTCGCCTTCCTGTAAAATCCTTTTTGATATTTACCATCAACAAATTCAAGAAGGGAATTTGTTGCCCAATATTGAAAATTGTTGGGATGAAATTGGCTATTTTCAGATTGGTGACAATCCTGGCAGAAAAGAGCCAACCACGGGAGAAATTAATTACCTAACTATTTTTAAATACATACACAGTAGAGGATTTAAAGGAATTTTAGGAATGGAGCACGGCAATAGTCAATCCGGTAAATCGGGTGAATTAGCTGTCATCGAGGCCTACAAAAAGGTTGATCAATTCTTGTGAAGAATAACGCAATTACAGCATTATTAGGAATTCGTTATCCCATTATTCAAGCGGGTATGGTATGGGCCAGTGGTTGGCGCCTGGCTTCTGCGGTATCAAAGGCTGGGGGTTTAGGCCTTATAGGCGCGGGGTCAATGTATCCAGAAATAGTACGGGAACATATCCAAAAATACAAACAAGCAACTTCAATGCCTTTTGGGGTAAACGTTCCCTTGTTGTATCCCGACATTGATAAAATCATTGATATTATTGTAGCGGAAAAAGTACCTATTGTATTTACTGCAGCGGGGAATCCTAATCTTTGGACAAAGCATTTAAAATCGAATGGATGTATTGTAGTACATGTTGTTAGCTCAGTAAAATTTGCTTTAAAAGCGCAAGAAGCTGGCGTTGATGCCATTGTTGCCGAAGGCTTTGAAGCCGGTGGTCATAATGGACGTGAAGAAACTACTACGATGACCTTACTACCACTCGTAAAAAAAGCCATTAAGCTCCCTTTAATCGCCGCTGGAGGAATAGGTAGCGGCCCGGCGATGCTTGCCGCAATGGCCTTAGGAGCGGATGGGGTACAGGTGGGGTCTCGGTTTGTCGCCACTCCCGAAGCGTCATCACACTCGGCATTTAAAAAAGCCGTTTTAGAAGCTCAACAAGACAGTACAGAATTGACCCTGAAGGAGCTTACGCCCGTACGCCTTCTCAAAAACCCATTTTACGATAAAATAAAAGCGTTGTATGCACAAGGAACTTCTGCTGACGAGCTTTCACAACTTTTGGGAAGGGGAAGAGCAAAAAAAGGAATGTTTGAGGGTGACCTCATTGAGGGGGAGTTGGAAATTGGTCAAGTTGCAGCACAAATAGACCGGATACTTCCTGCAGCTGAAATTGTCAATGAATTTATTGCCACCTACAATGAAGCCCTTGAAAGATTAAAAAAACTGGATTAAGCAATCGTTTTTTCGGAAATATCTACCATGATTTGATTTTTAATCAAATCATCAAAGGTTTCGCGTTCGCGAATCAGATGGGCTTGATTGTCTATCCAAAGCACTTCTGCTGGGCGGTAACGAGAATTGTAATTGCTGGACATGGTCATGCAATAAGCCCCTGCATTTTTAAAGGCCAGAAGATCTCCTTCCGTTATTTCTGAAATCTTTCGATTGTTGCCAAAGGTGTCCGTTTCACAAATATACCCCACCACGGTGTAAAAACGTTTTTTTCCCTCGGGATTGGTGATGTTTTCAATTTCGTGGTGCGAGCCGTAAAACATCGGACGAATTAGGTGGTTGAATCCTGAATCGACCTGTGCAAAAACAGTTGAAGTAGTTTGTTTTACTGCATTTACTTTAGCAATAAAATACCCGGCTTGACTCACTAAAAACTTACCCGGCTCAAAGGCCAATTCCAATTCACGACCATAACTTTTACAAAAAGCGTGAAAACGTGTTGTTAGTTTTTCTCCAAATTCTTCAATATTGGTTTCAATATCTCCTTCACGGTAAGGTACTTTAAAACCACTGCCAAAATCTAGAAAGGTCAAGTCTTTAAATTGAGATGCTGTGCTAAATAGAATTTCAGAAGCATATAAAAAAACTTCAACATCTAAAATATCACTACCGGTGTGCATATGGATGCCGTTTATGTGCATCCCCGTAATCTCCACAATACGCAAAACATGTGGGATTTGGTGTATGGAGATTCCAAATTTAGAATCGATATGTCCAACAGAAATATTACTATTCCCTCCAGCCATCACATGGGGATTGATACGAATACAAACGGGTATTTGGGGATGTTTGGCTCCAAACTGTTCTAAAATAGAGAGGTTATCAATATTGATTTGAACCCCAAGTGCCGCTACGGTTTCAATCTCTTCAAGGGAAACCCCATTCGGGGTAAAAATAATTTGCTCTGGGGGAAATCCGGCGTGCAATCCAAGTTTTACCTCTTGAATGGATACCGTATCTAATCCTGCTCCCATGCTTTTCATTAAACCCAATATGGATATATTGGAAAGCGCTTTGCAGGCATAATTAATGCGTAATTTTGGTACCCCAGAAAAAGCGTTTTTTAGTCTTGTGTATTGTTGTTGAATGGTCTCCGCATCGTAAACGTAGGTGGGACTTCCAAATTGTTGTACAATGTTTTGTAATGTATTTGCTTCCATAGATTAAAACTTCGATACAAAAGTATAAAGGAAATTACCAACCCCCAAGGAAACTAACGAATACCTTTAAAATTAAAACAAATTGTTATAAATGTAACAAAATCTTTTTCATTTGCCTTTAGTTTTCCCGTGATGTTTCTCTATTTTTGCACACAGATTTTAGAACAGAAAAATGAATTTACACGAATATCAAGGAAAAGAATTATTAGCGAGCTATGGTGTGGCAATACAGCGGGGTATTGTTGCTAAAACTGCGGATGAAGCAGTAGAAGCTGCCAAAGAATTAACTACTACCACGGGTACGTCTTGGCATGTTATCAAAGCGCAAATTCACGCAGGAGGACGTGGAAAAGGAGGCGGCGTAAAGTTGGCCAAATCTATTGATGAAGTTGCTTCTGTTGCAGGAACCATATTGGGAATGCAATTGATTACTCCGCAGACCCCACCAGAAGGAAAAAAGGTAAATCAAGTGTTGGTAGCAGAAGATGTTTATTATCCTGGAGCCTCAGAACCTAGTGAATTTTATATTTCTGTTCTTTTGAATCGAGCCACAGGGAAAAACATGATAATGTATTCTACAGAAGGGGGTATGGATATTGAAGCTGTAGCTGAAGCTACGCCACATTTAATCTTTACAGAAGAAGTTGATCCGGCTTTGGGCCTTCTTTCTTTTCAAGCTCGAAAGGTGGCTTTTAATCTCGGGTTAAGTGGTATGGCATTTAAAGAGATGACGCGTTTTGTTACCGCCCTATACAATGCATTCGTCGGGTCAGACGCTTCTCTTTTTGAGATTAATCCTGTGTTAAAAACGTCAGACGATAAAATTATTGCAGTAGATGCAAAAGTGACATTAGACGACAATAGTTTATTCCGTCATCCCGATTTTGAAGGCTTACGAGATTTAAGCGAAGAAAATCCTGTGGAAGTAGAAGCACGGGCAGTGGGATTAAACTATGTAGATTTAGACGGTAATGTGGGTTGTATGGTTAATGGAGCAGGCTTGGCCATGGCCACTATGGACTTAATAAAACAAGCAGGAGGAGAACCTGCTAACTTTTTAGATGTAGGGGGGACCGCAGACGCAGCTCGTGTGGAAACGGCCTTCAGATTAATTCTAAAAGACCCGAATGTAAAAGCGATTTTAATCAACATCTTTGGAGGTATTGTGCGTTGTGATCGTGTGGCACAAGGTATTGTGGACGCTTATAAAAATATGGGTGATGCTATTCAAGTTCCCATTATTGTTCGTTTGCAAGGAACCAATGCCGATATCGCTAAAGAGCTAATTGATTCTTCAGGATTAAATGTGCTTTCTGCTGTTGCCTTTCAAGAAGCAGCGGATAAAGTACAAGAGGCTATAGGATAAAGACAAAATGACAGTAATTTTTTAAAAAATACTGTCAAGTTGACAAAAATCAGGTTTGGTTCTTTTTTTGCCTTAAGGGTAATATAGAAAATATGTTTAACCTTAAAGATAAAAAGTTATGAATTTAGCAAGAAAACATACCCCGTTTTTACCCGCACTCTTAGACGATTTGTTACATCCTGATTGGAGTGTTCGATTTCCTTCAAATGCCAGCACATTACCTGCTGTAAACATTAAAGAACACGAAAGCCAATACGAAATAGAATTGGCCATTCCAGGAAAAAAGAAAAAGGATTTTGAAATTGAAATGAATGAAGGAATTCTTTCAATTTCATCAACACAGGAAGAAGAAACAAAAGTAGAAAATGGCACTTATACGCGTCGTGAATTTAGCTACGACAGTTTTCGACGAAGTTTTACTATTCCGGATAGTGTTGACCCCACAAAAATTGATGCTCACTATTCGGAAGGGGTATTGCAAATCACGCTGCCAAAACGAGCAGAAGCATTACCACAGCCTAAAAAGCAAATTAAAATCCGTTAATCAAGTCAATTATTTGTTTTTGTTTAAACGGCTCCAAATCTGGAGTCGTTTTTTTTACAATTTGATGTAAATTTTCTTTTTAAACAGTAAATAGGTAGGAACCCAAATCACAATAACATAAAAAAGGGCATACACCAAAGACCCTAATTTAAGGGGAAGCCCTACGTTTTCCCATAAGGTCATAAATTCTTGGTTTAATGCAACACCCAACCATTTAGAACTATACAGCAAGACTGTTAATAGACTAGAAAGTGAGTAAGCAAAAATGGAGTTGACTCCAAAAACATGAGCAAATTGGAATGAAAATTTACTTTGTTTAACATCAAAGAAATAAGTAAAGCTTGCCAATGCGAGCATTCCTATTCCGCCCAAAAAAAGCGTAAATGAGCTACTCCATATGTTTTTATTAAAGGGGAAGAACCAATGCATTACATCACCTAAAAACAAGAGGATAAACCCATACCAAAACAATTGATTTAATCGATTTTTTAGTTCTTCTTTCTGCAGTAAAATGTAACCTGCCCACATCCCAATCAAACCGGATACTATTGCGGGAAGGGTGCTTAAAAACCCTTCAGGATCCCAGGTGGTTTGCCAAAGTCTTCCGGGCAGTAACAAGCCGTCTAAATAATGAGCCCAGTTTTTTTCGGGTACACTTAAATCTGGAATTCCTATGCCAGGAACAGGTGCATAAGCCATTACAATCCAATAGCCAAATAAGGCAATTAGGCCAAAATACCATTGTGTTTTTCGAGAGGTATAAATGAAAAGTAAGCCACAAGCTAAAAAGACAAAGGCAATACGGGGCAGTACACCCACCCAGCGTATCCCTTCAAAATTGAAACTGGGCCATAGCCATAAAAAAATACCCACTGCGTAAATTTTTAAAGCCCTAAACACCACCTTTTTGGCAAGCTCAGATCGGTTTTTTCCTTGTTGAATTTGTTTGCTTAACGACAATACAATCGAAACACCAACAATGAAAATAAAAGTGGGAAAAACATAATCTGTAGGGGTAATTCCGTTCCAGTCCGCATGGAGCAGGGGCGCATAAACATGACTCCATGATCCAGGATCATTGACAATAATCATTAAAATAATGGTAAGTCCACGAAGAATATCGAGAGATCGAAGGCGTTGATTTACTTGTTCCATAGTATTTATTCTAAAGTGATGCTTGCGCCTCCTCTTCCGGAAGCATCAAATAAACGCAAGCTAATTTTGCTCCCTTCGGGAACGGATAGGCTTTCTGTATATATCGGATCTTGGAGGGTAGGAACTTGGCCAGTAAGTGTATAATGAACGTTCAACCCAGGAAATTGTTGATTGACGCTTAATTTTCCGTCTTGTACTATTCCACCTGGTTTGGGTAGGTCAAAGGTAATGCCCCCATAGAGATGGTTTAGGTGTATTAATTGACGCTGTCCCAAGGTATTGGCAAAACGATTCCATGCTTTTTCTAAAAGGGGTTTTTGTGCAGTTGCTGAGGGTTCATCAAGCCAAGGTTCTGCAGGACTCCAAGCACGTTCAGCAAAAACGAGCAGGTTAGGCATTAAGAGCCTATTGAACTCCTGTTCATTTGTTGCGGTTTCCGTCCACAATTGCGATTGTATCCCCAAAAAATTTGAAACTGCATCAGGGCGAAGTTTCTCTTTATTTGCAACATACTCTTCAGTAATACCCAGCTCTTCCAATTTAACCTTATTGGCAAAAACATCATAGGGCTCAGTGCCCCAACTGTCTTTAAAATTAACATAACCTGACCAACTCAATCCGCCATTGTCCATGTCTCGATCGTCTGTCATATCAAAATAAAAGGCAGAGGAATTACTCATTATGGCAGGAATTCCCATATTATTTAATTTGTAAATCATGTCTTCACGTCCTTCTCCCCAACTGTTATTCCATACATAGGGAGTAAAATCTATACTTTTAAGCTTTTGATTTACCGTAATTTCAGATTGACTTTTTGCACTGTGAACCAAAAGGACATCCTCCCATCCTGCCATTCTCGCACCAGTAGCCGAGATGAGTTCACTTAATCGTTTAACATTAGCATCATAAAGGTCTTGATAGGAATTGAGTTCGGGATGGCTGTTTAGATAGGTTTCGCATAGGGGTGACTTTTGCCAAACGCCATAAGGCAATTCATCAGCTCCAATATTATAAACTTCCATAGGAAGATTTGCTTCCACATACATCGCTTTGATTTCACGCATTACCTTCTCAAAAAATCGATATGCAGCATCATCACAAATGCAAATTGTATTGTCTTTGAACAATTGAGCTGAAGTGTATTCGCTTTGGTCTTCAGGATCGTGAAGGCGGTATTCATTAGCTGCTTTTTCATCTCCTTGAGCTAGGTAATGATCATACCGGGCTTTCATTGAAATAACGGCTGCTCGGGCATGAGAGGGGAAACTTACTTGGGGCACCACCTTGATATTTCGCTTTGCTGCTTCCGCAAGGATTTCAATAAAATCGGCTCGGGTTAAATATCCTGAACCTGATGACGTTTTGTTTCCTGAGCCTGAGCCGTACATAGGGAATAAACGGTCTTTTTCATCAAGAGTAAACCCACGTTTACTTCCTACTTCAATTAGTTCGGGTAGATCGGGAATTTCAATGCGCCAACCTTCATCATCTCCCAATCTAATGTCGATTAAATTGAGTTTATAGTGTGCCATATAGTCTAAAATTTGAATAAACTTTTCCTTTGGGAAAAAGTTTCGCGCAATATCGGTCATAAACCCCCGATGTTGAAAACGTGGCGCATCTTCAATGTAGAGGAGGGGTAATCCCATTTGCTCCTTTTCAGCGGTTAATAAAATTTGATGCAAAGAGGTTATTCCATAAAAAGCACCCCCATAGGCTGAGGCTTCAATGGTAATTCCATCGGATGTTATAGACAAGGTATAGGCTTCTGCTGCTAAGGCATTATTTTTCAACAGCGAAACTGCAGTTCCTTCCTCTTCTGATGAGGATACTTGTAACTGAACCCCTTCTTGTAATCGTTCTGTTAAAAACGAGGCATGATCTGAAAAGGGGCCTAAATTGAGGGAAAGTGAATTGGGAAGAGGAGTATACGCCCCTTCAAGGTTTAGGGTTACCGGAGTAGGGATTACCCAATGAAGTTCTTCTTTAGGCAACGGATTTACTCCCGCATAGTTTGCATAACGAGCTGCTGCAGTAGGTAAACGAAGTGCTTCAACTCCTTTAGCGTTTTCCCAATCAATTGTATGCTCTAAATCATACAATTGATCGGTTTTGGAATGATGAACAAAAAACCCAATCGGTCCCATAACAATTCGTTCCATAATCCCGGATTGTCTCACTGTAAATTCCAATGTTTCACCTGGACTAAGCGAATGGTTTTCGCCCATTGATACTATCCAGTATTGACTATTTTTTGTTGGGGCTAAAGACATTCCCTCCGGAAGACTTTCGGGTTGTATTTTACCACTAAATTGATTCCAATGTAAAGTCCATTGTCCTCCCTCCCATGTCTCTTGACTTGGATTTTTGATGGCAAAGGATACCTCCATTACCCCATTAGGAACATCAAAGGCGTTTACCGTAAATTTGACGGGTGGATCAACGGTCGTAGGTTGAGTTGAACAACTAAAAAAGAATGTGATTAAGGCAATAGCGAAAGTTAAATTCAATTTCATTTTAAAGGGTTTTAGCTAATTTAAAAGATATTTTAAACTTTCGAACTTCCCTTTACCTAATATTTTTCAATTTTAAATGCTTTAAGGGCTTGATTCGGTTCAATAATGGTATAGCCTTGCCAAAAAGTAGGATCGTATTCTGTTAAATTGATTGGTAAAACGGTTGATTTTTCTTTAAATGCCTCAAAAACGGCTTTATCCATAGGGAGTGTTTCAAAAACAACCAATTGGTATTTTTGGTTTTGTTGTGTTTTAATTTTGAGATCCATTTTTAACTCATTTTGTTTGTTTTTTCCTTTGACGATTTTATTTTTTTCGGTAATCACCAAAGGCCGATCAAACCCGCCTTCCGTTCCATTAGTAAATTCAAGATATTCAAGGGCATATTTGCCCGTTTTTTTCTTTTTAAATTGAACAGTAACCTCTTTTAAATATTCTTTAAAGGAAACCCCAAGAAGGCTAAAGCTCTTTATGTCTTTTATGTTTTTGTAAGAGATTCTTACTAATGCCATGGCATCAGCATCTACGTATAAAGTGCCTTCATATTTTTCATTTCTTTTGGGAGTAAAGGAGAGCACGTAAATAGGAGTGTCATCGAGGTAGGTAAAATCAATCTGTTTAAACGTATAGTTTGAAGCTTTTTTTAAGATACTGAAATTGATTTCCTTGTCTTCAAAAAGAGGTTTAGTTAACCGAAGTAGGGTAGATTTTTTATCTTTCAGAAAATTTGATTTTTCTATGGTCTCTTTTTCTTCAAGGCTCAGCGTGTCTGCAGCATTTATAAAATCAGCATTATCCACTTTACCTCCAATAATTCCTGATCGAATTTTAAAATAAGAATCCTTTTTAATGTTGTTGTTCAGAATGTCTTCAAATACCGTTTCTAAATTTTCAAAAACGGCTGTGGTTTCCTTGTCTTCCAGCTCTAGCGCTTTTGTAATTTCAACTTTTTGATTTTTGTAATCACCATAATAAGAGCCAACAATTTCATTAAACCATTCGTTTTTTCTGGGAACTTTAGATAGGGTGCTGTCCCAAAAGGCTTGATTAAATTCAGGTATGGATGATTTTCTAACCGATACACGTAAGGCATTAAACAGTTGAGAACCGGATTCTCTGAAAAAGATTTTTTTTTGATTCAATTCCAAATCGTATTTATCGGGAATGTTTTCTTGTATTGCTTCAATAATTTCTGCGGGTGATAGGGTTTTGTTAGAAACGATTACGGTCTTTAATGCAATTGTTTTAGGCGGTAAATAGACCAACGTATCAGAAAATGTAGACAAGGCCAGTGTTAGGGTTTGGTAACCCATAGAAGCAATTTTGAGGGAATCTAGATTTGTTACCACCTCTGGAAGTACCCACCGAAACTCTCCTTCTTCGTTTGCAATACTTCCCGTTTTTTGATTTGTTGTAATACTGGCAAAGGGAATGGGTTCATGAGTTAAGCTGTCTAGAATTTGGACTTTGCGGTCAATGTGCTGAGCAAAAATAATAACAGGACATAAGAAGAAAAAAAGGGGGGCAATTTTCGATTTCATTCTTTAAATGTAAAAGACTATTGGTGCGTTTGCTTTTGGGAGGTTAGACTTTATACTTTTTTTAACTGTTCTTGCAGGGATTTGATTTCGTCTCTGAATTGCGCAGCTTCAATAAAATCTAGCGCTTTAGCAGCTGTTTCCATGTCTTTACGAAGTTGTTTTATTCTTTTTTCCATGTCAGCGGGTGTAAGGTATACTGTTTTTGATTCAGCAGCTTTTGAACCCGACAACGGTTGATTGTAACTCGAAGATGATCGAGGCAGTACAACATTAAGGGCCTTTACTAAGGCTGTTGGTGTAATATTATGGTCGCTATTGTATTGCATTTGCTTTTCCCTTCTGTATAGGGTTTGATCTATCGTTTTTTGCATACTTTGGGTTACAGTATCAGCATACATAATGGCTTTACCATTAATATTCCGTGCGGCTCTTCCTACAGTTTGCGTTAGCGATCGGTTAGAACGAAGAAAACCTTCCTTGTCCGCATCTAATATAGCCACTAGCGATACTTCGGGTAAATCTAATCCTTCACGCAATAAATTTACACCAACAAGAACATCGAATATTCCCTTGCGTAAATCTTGCATTATTTCCACCCGTTCAAGGGTGTCAACATCACTGTGGATATAGCGACAACGCACTTGTGCTCGTGTTAAATACTGCGTAAGTTCTTCCGCCATACGTTTGGTTAAGGTAGTGACCAAAACACGTTCGTCTTGTTCTACACGTTGCTGTATCTCTTCCATTAAATCATCAATTTGATTTAAACTCGGCCGAATTTCAATCACAGGATCTAACAGCCCTGTTGGGCGAATAATTTGTTCCACAACAATCCCTTCACTTTTTTCCAATTCGTAATCAGCGGGGGTTGCACTAACATATAAAACTTGATGTTGTAAAGCTTCAAACTCCTCGTATTTCAAGGGGCGATTGTCCATAGCTGCGGGAAGTCTAAACCCGTAGTCAACTAAATTTTCTTTTCTACTTCGATCCCCACCATACATGGCATGTACTTGAGGGAGGGTAACATGACTTTCGTCAATAATCATTAAAAAATCTTTTGGAAAGTAATCTAAGAGACAAAAAGGACGCGTGCCGGGTGCTCTTCCGTCTAAATAGCGTGAGTAATTTTCAATTCCTGAGCAGTACCCCAGTTCACGTATCATTTCCAGATCAAATTCTGTACGTTCTTCCAAACGTTTAGCCTCAAGGGGTTTGCCGATTTCCCTGAAATAATCGACTTGCTTGACTAAATCGTCTTGAATTTGATGAATGGCTTGTTGAAGTCGATCAGGCGAAGTAACAAAGATGTTTGCCGGATAGAGATTTACGGTCTCATAAGTGTCAATTTTTACATTACTGATGGGATCAAAAGCTTCAATCAATTCAATTTCATCACCAAAAAAGTGAATCTTAAACGCAAGATCAGCATAGCCAGGGAAAATATCGATAATATCCCCAAGTACACGAAAATTTCCACGACTAAAATCAGCTGTTGTTCTCGAATAAAGGCTTTGAACCAATCGATGCATCAGTTGCGTTCTTGGAATGTTTTGATCTCTTGACAGCGTAATGACATTTTTTTGAAATTCGGTTGGGTTTCCAATGCCATACAAACAGGAAACAGAAGCCACTACCAACACATCACGTCGACCTGATAACAATGAAGAGGTAGTGCTGAGTCTTAGTTTTTCTATTTCTTCATTTATAGATAAATCTTTTTCTATGTAGGTACCCGTAGTAGGAATGTAAGCCTCAGGTTGGTAATAATCGTAATACGAAACAAAATACTCTACCGCATTATTAGGAAAAAACTGCTTAAACTCTGAATACAATTGAGCGGCTAGCGTTTTATTATGCGCCAGAACTAAGGTAGGGCGTTGAAGATGCTCCACCACATTAGCCATGGTAAAGGTTTTTCCGGAACCGGTAACCCCTTGCAAGGTTACATAAGGATCCTTGTTGTGAAACTGTGAAATAATTTGATCGATGGCTTGAGGTTGATCCCCTGTCGGTTTAAAATCGGAAATGAGTTCAAATTGCATAGCACCAAATAGGGTGCGAAAGTACGAAATTTAAAGTGGGTTTTCAGGTATTGACCGTCGCTAGTATTATAAATCACGCCGCTTTAAGAGTTGATAGGAAATCAAAATAAAGAGTGCAGACCAACTTAAAGCGATTACAATGCTTAACAAGGTTACATTGTAATCTTTTGAAAAACCATCACCAATTTCATTAGCAATATTTTGAATGGCAGAAAGGCGCGAAAAGGGTTCTTTAATAAGATTACTCATGGCGTTTAGCGGATAAAATTGAAAAACCTGATTTACTGTAACCGTAGGAAAATAAGTTTCCAATTTCCAATTTAAAAGGCCAAAATTAATTCCTTCAAAAAATTGCCAAAACGCCAAAAATCCCAAAGCAAAGGCAGCGCGTTTGATCAATATTGACAACATTAAACAGAAGGTAAAAAAACAAAAAAGTTTTATAGCGTAAGCCAGCAGGTACTCTAAATCTGAAAATACAATACTCCACTCATTATAATCCGAATAAATCCCCCCTAAAATCAAACTAATTAAAAAAACAAGTAGGGTAGAGGTTATTACAAAGGCCAGGATAGCATATAATTTGGACCGGAGAAACTCTCCTTTACTTAACCCGTCAATTAGGTTTTGTTTCAAGGTGCGATTGCTGTATTCATTTCCAATCATTGCCACGATAACCACGGCAAAAAATAGTTTTAGTAAAGCAATTATAAACGTATTAAAATGCCAGATATATGGGAAATTGAAAATACCCTGTTCCGCCAAATAAAAATTGATTGGACCAAATTCAACTTTTATTGTACTTAAAATGGAAATACTTAAAATAAGTAGGAAGTAGCCAAATATCAACAGTTTAGATATTGTGCTATGGCCTAATTTATAGAGTTCAATATAAAGTAAACGCATGGCTAGGATTGGGTTAGGGTTAAAAATTGATCTTCAAGGGTGGGTTTTTTCCAAACAAAATGAGTGGGATAGATTTTGGCCTTGGCTAACTTTTTTGAGAGGCTTTCGGGATCCAGTGCATCCTTCGGAAAAATTCGAATCAAATCGTGTTCATTTTGAACCTCACCAATTTCTGAGAGGGATTCTAGAAAGCGAATAGCAGCCTCAATTTGGGTACATTTAATTTCAAAAAAACCATGAGCAACCGTGATCTGGTCAACGGGACCTTCATAGTATTTCACTCCATTTTTTAGCACAATTACATGACTGCATACTTTTTCTACTTCATCCAATAAATGGGAGGCTAGTAAAATAGTTGTTCCCATTTTGGCAATGCTGAGTATTAATTTTCGAATTTGGTGAATCCCCTCAGGATCAAGCCCATTAGTGGGCTCATCTAATATTAAAAGTTCAGGGTTGTTGACCAATGCAGCTGCAATTGCTAGACGTTGTTTCATTCCTAATGAAAAGGCACTGAATTTACTGTCCCGTCGTTCCCAAAGCCCTACAAGTTTTAACTTTTCTTCAATTCCGTTGGTACCACATTCCTTGATTTTACAGATCAATACCATGTTTTGATAGGCGGTCATGTAAGGATAAAAATTGGGCCGTTCAATAATGGCGCCTATTTTTTTTAAAGCTTGATGTGTTGTAAGAGTTCCCGAATACCATTGAAAACGGCCTGAAGTGGGATTGATAACATTTAATACCATACCTAAAGTTGTCGACTTTCCGCTGCCGTTTGGCCCTAAGAGTCCGTATACATTTCCTTTTTTAAGGGATATGCTCAAGCCATTCACAGCTTTAATAGACCCGTACGATTTACTGAGATCAAAAAGTTCTAAAAGTGTTTTTTGGATGGAGTTGTGGGGTGTTGTGGTCATTCAACCTTAATTCTAAGAAAAGATAGTATTTTTGGATAAATTAGGTCATGGTAAAAAAATTAATTTCACAAAAAAAACCCTTTTACCCTTTATCTCCAGCATTATGTCGGTTTTTAAAAACTTACGATCGTTGGATAGACACTCCTATTTTTTACGACGACTTATTGCGTTTTTCTGGATCGGTAGCTGTATTGGATCAAAATGATGAAGACACCCTTTGGGTTCGAGTTTTTTATTCAGATACTGAGAGAAAAGAGATCGATTTTAACCTAAAGAAAATATATACCCTTTTGCACTCTGACGGAAACGAGTTTGGGATTCAATACCTCAATATTGATGCTATTGATTATTGCACTTTTGGAAATTCGAAGCCCTTTAGAATTAAAATACGTAATATTTTGAACGACAATTTCACCTATTACTATGTAAAGCAAACAGACGCTTCAAGAGTATATGGACTGGAATTGGAACATATGTTATCTCCGTATAACCTCAATTTTTTGGTAAATGATCATACCTTAATAGAGGAACATATTTCTGGAATTCCTGGAGATACTTTTATTAAAGAATTTCTACCAAAATGTAACGATGCAGAAAAGGCGCAGATTGCAAAAGAATATGTGAAATTCAACGAGCGCAGTATGATTCGATTACTTGGTGATATGCGTTCGTATAATTATGTTATTGTGCCTACACATGATTTTGATCAAGTGGTTTATAAAATCAGAGCGATTGATTTTGACCAACAATCTTTTGAAGGGAAACTGTCCGTTTATCGGCCACAATTTTTTAAGGAAAATAACCCCATTATGGAGCTTGTTAGAACAAAACTAAACCACAACTCCATTAATCAATATAAGATTGAAGAACGATCTATAGTAGCTCGGCGAATTATCACTTCAGGAAACCGATTAAAAACCCTGATATCCATAATGCGTAATGAAGTACTCACACTACCAGAAAACTTAGAACGATTAAAGCAAGAAATTTATAAATTCACAAACGATAAGGCCTTTTTGGAAAGTAAATCGATGGGGGATATTATGAAAGCCGCTTTGAATTTTGTCCGTCAACATTATGAAAATGTTGACATGCACAAATTATTTTAACGTTTTTAGGTGATTAATAGTAATCGTTTCCGTCATACTCTTGATCTTCATCTTGGCCAAAGTTATCCTCAAAATGATCTTTTTCTTCGTCGGTAGATTCAAAATTACCCGGCTCACTTTCGAACAATTTTTCAGGGGCTTGTTCAGGCACTTCTCCTTGTGCGTGAATTAATTGGGGATAGTTAGTCCCCACAACGGGTTCCGTTTCTTCCATACACACTATAAAAAAGGTCCAAAGATTTAAAAAATCATAAACGTAAAGTAACTGATTCTCTTTTTTTGAGATGACCTCAGTTAAAGGAGTATTGCGTTCGCTTTTTTGTTCCGAATCCATCGCTTCTAATGGATATTCTTCACCCTGCTCCCAATTCGCATTGGTACGGTAGAAGGACGCCATTTCATTTCCTAAAAAGCCAAAGGCTTGTGTTATGGCATTGTGAAAATCTTCAAGTGTAGCCGTAGATTCAATTTCAATATCACGGAGGACATCCTCTTTTACATCTAAAATTATTCGAAAACGGTAAATCATGTCTTTCTATTTACTTCCAATATAAAATAACTCTGGGCTCCAAAGTGCATAGAGGCAAAAACCAGATGTAGGGGTTGAGAAGAAAAGGGAAAGTCAAAATAATACATCCAAATGCCTGTGCTAATTTCAAGACCTAAAGTAATTAGAATCAAAGAAAAAACGCGAGGCATTTTTTTATTTTTTAAAAGTACGTAGGCAAGATAAAGATGTATTCCAAGAACGAGAAGTGAAAAACTTCGATGAACATAAAAAAGGGTGGGGATTTCATTTAACCACTGACTTGCCCCTTCAAGACTCCATTTTTTCATTTGAACATCAATAAATTGACGCACTTGAGTTCCCATTCCAATTTGGATTAAAGTAAGGGTTAAGGCAAGATAGGAAAAGAGTTTAAATGAAAATTGTTGGGGTAAAGAAAGCCCCTTTTTCTGCTCTTTGAACAATAAAAAAATCAGAATAAAGACGAGAAGTAATGCCATGCCCATATGCAGCGTAATCTTAAAAGGCAATAAGTTAGAATCCACTACTGTTTTTCCTAACCAGGCTTGAAAGCCCATACCCAAAACCACAATAAAGGCGCCAATAGGGGCAAGGGTATCCGATTTTAACCGGCCTAATGCACTAAAGAGAAGAAGAAGTGTAGCTAATCCAGCCAGAGCCCCTAGTAATCGATTGACAAACTCAATCCACGTGTGAACCGGGTTAAACAAAGCATAATCGTGCCGAGTGTAGGGTTCCCAATTTTCAGAGAAATAGGCTTGTGTTGAAGTAAAATCAGTAGTAGCAACCCGAAGGCTTTCTTCTACAATAATAACTTCACCTTCATGGTATTCGTGATTCGGTTTCCACTCCAATTGGCTGCGTTCAGTTGGGGGGATAAGATATCCAAAACATTTTGGCCAGTCAGGACACCCCATTCCGCTTCCTGTCATACGAACAATTGCTCCTGCTGCAATAACAAGATAGATGAGAATTAAACTCAGTTTTAAAAAAAATCGATAGTAATTAACCATTGGCTTTTAATCCTAATTTTATTCCCTCTACTTTCATTTTTTCAAAAGCAGCGTCATAGGCGTTTGGAATTTCACCTTCTAATATAGCTTCTTTTATCGCTTCTTTGATTTGACCAATTTGCGGACAAGGGGTTAATCCGAAATAGGTCATAATAACTTCTCCACTTATGGGGGGTTGAAAGTTTCGAAGATGATCTTTTTCTTCGAGTTGAACAATCTTTTCACGAACGAGTGTAAAATTATTCATGTATTTTTCAAATCGTCTTGGATTTTTGGTTGTGATATCCGCCTCACACATAGTCAACAGATCATCAATATCATCGCCTGCATCAAAAAGAAGTCGACGAATAGCAGAATCGGTAACAAAATCTTCAGCAATTACAATCGGACGTGAGCTCATCATTACTATCTTTTGAACGTATTTCATTTTTTCATTTAAGGGCATCTTTAGCCGTTTAAAAAGGGAATACACCATTTTACTCCCAACAAACTCGTGATTGTGAAAGGTCCAGCCTGTTGGAGGCTTAAATTTTTTAGTTGATGCTTTGCCAATATCGTGAAGTAAGGCAGCCCATCGCAACCATCGGTTTTCACTTTTTTGGCAAAGATTGTCTACCACCTCTAAAGTATGGTAGAAATTGTCTTTGTGGGTTTGTCCTTCAATTTCATCAACTCCTTTTAACGCAGTTACTTCAGGTAGGATTCGCTCCAATAGGTTCGATTCTTCCAATAACCTGAATCCAATTGAGGGCTTAGGCGTGTCAATAATTTTATGCAATTCATCCACTATACGTTCTTGAGAAATGATATCTATTCTTTCCGCATTTCTTTGAATGGCCTCAAAAGATTTGGGGGCTATAGTAAAGTGAAGTTGTGTAGCAAAGCGTATTGCTCTTAGCATACGCAGCGGATCATCAGAGTAGGTGATATCGGGATTTAATGGAGTTCGAATGATTTGTTTTTTTAAATCCTCTACGCCCATAAAAGGATCGATAAGGGTGCCAAAATCATCACGGTTTAAACTAACAGCAAGAGCATTAATTGTAAAATCTCTTCTGTTTTGATCGTCTTCAAGGCTCCCCGGATTTACCGTGGGGTTTCGACTTTCTTTTGCATAAGATTCTTTACGCGCTCCTACAAATTCGAGTTCTTTGCCCTTCCAATGAATCATGGCGGTGCCATAAGTTTTAAAAATTTTTACGGGTTGGGCGCCTTTAAGTTTTTTCTGTACCGCTTGGGCAAATTCAATTCCCGACCCCAGCGTCACAACATCAATGTCTTTTTTAAATCCCCTTCCTAAAATATGATCGCGTACATAGCCGCCTACAACATACCCTTTCATTCCTTTTTCCTCAAGTGTATCAGATAAAAGTTGAAAAAGAGCATTTTGTTTGAAGTCAGTAAAGGAAGTGTTTAATTTCATGGGCGAAGTAGGGTAAGTGAACCGTCGGCTTCAATTTTGATAACCCGTGAGGGTTGAAGTGTTGCCTTGCTTTCAAAGTAAGGAACACAGTAATCTACCCCTTTTATTATTTCTTTGGAAATGGATTCAAAATGTTGAGGAGTAGGTTGACCGCTAATGTTTGCTGATGTTGAAATTAAGGGTTTTCCAAAGCGGGTAATTACTTCGGTGCAAAAATCATGTTTAGGGATTCGAATTCCGATACTTCCATCTTGCCCAAGTAGATTGGGGGCCAAATTTTTACCCTTTTCGTAAATTATAGTTGTAGGTCGGTCTTCTTCAAGCAATAATAAGGCGCTTTCTGGAACATTTTCAACATATTTCTTGAGCATTGTTATCGAATTTACGAGTACAATTAGGGCCTTTGAATCTTCCCGTTGTTTGAGCGCATAAATTTTTTTGACAACACTAGGGTCAGTTGCATCCCCACCTATTCCCCATACGGTATCGGTAGGATACAATACCAATTCTTTGTTTTGTAAAGCTGTTAGGGCCTTTTCAACCATTAATAAAGCGTTGTTTATACTGAAACACTATGTGTACGTAAGGCATCGTTAAGCGATGTCTTTTTATCTGTACTTTCTTTTCTCTTTCCAATAATTAATGCACAGGGCACTTGATACGCTCCTGCGGGGAATGATTTGGTATATGTGCCGGGAATCACCACTGATCTTGGAGGAACAAAACCCTTGTGTTCAATGGGTGTATTTCCGGAAACATCAATAATTTTAGTTGAAGCCGTCAATACTACGTTGGCTCCCAATACCGCTTCTTTTCCAACACGAACACCTTCAACCACTATGCATCTTGAGCCTAAAAAGGCATTGTCTTCAATAATAACGGGTGCAGCTTGCAACGGCTCAAGTACCCCTCCAATGCCTACGCCTCCACTAAGATGAACGTGTTTACCTATTTGCGCACAACTTCCCACAGTGGCCCAAGTATCTACCATGGTTCCTTCATCTACATAAGCGCCAATATTGACATAACTAGGCATTAAAATGACACCTCTAGATAAGTAGGCGCCATGACGTGCAACAGCATGCGGAACCACGCGGATTCCCTTTTCTTTATACCCTCTTTTTAAAGGCATTTTATCGTGAAATTCTAATGGACCGGCTTCTAAAGTTTCCATTTTTTGAATCGGGAAATATAAAACCACTGCTTTTTTAACCCATTCATTTACTTTCCATCCTTCTTGATGGGGTTCAGCAACTCTTAATTCACCTTGATCAAGTTGCGTTATAACGGCTCGTATTGCCTCTTGTGTTTCTTTTTCTTCCAATAAAGCACGGTTTTCCCATGCGGCTTCAATTGCTTTTTGCATTTCCAAATTTTTGACAAAGGTACTGAATTCAGGGGGATTGAAATGAAGTAGATGTCTATGAAATGGGTATATTTGCCAAAAAAAAATGGGTTGTATAGTGGGTATTGATTATGGAAGTAAGCGCACTGGTCTTGCAACAACCGACCCACAGCAAATAATTGCCAGCAGCCTAGCAAGCCTACCAACAACAGAAGTCCTTTCTTATCTTAAAACCTATTGTAAAGAAGTAAATGTTGAAGCCTTTGTTGTAGGCCAACCTTTACAAAAAGACGGAACACCCTCTGCAATTGAAACAGAAATACAGCATTTTATAGGGCAATTAAAGGAGGCTTTTTCCGAGTGCGCTATAGCCCGTTATGATGAACGCTATACCTCCAAAATTGCAGCACAAACACTCTTAGAAAGTGGAATAAAAAAGAAGCAACGCAGGGATAAATCAATTTTAGATCGCATTAGTGCAACACTGCTGCTTCAGTCCTATTTAGACTTTAAATCGAATATGTTATGATTTTACCTATTGTAGCTTACGGAACACCCGTACTAAAAAAGAAAGCAGCAGAAATTCCTCCAGATTACCCTAATTTATCGACCCTAATTGAAAACCTTTGGGAAACCATGTACGCGGCAAGCGGCGTTGGTTTAGCAGCTCCTCAAGTGGGTGAGTCTCTTCGCCTCTTTGTGGTTGATGCAAGTCCGTTTGCAGAAGACGAATCCTTATCGGAGGAAGAAGCTACACAATTACGCTCGTTTAAAAAAGTATTTATAAATCCCCTTTTACTTTCTGAAGAAGGTGAATCCTGGCCTTTTAATGAAGGCTGTTTAAGCATCCCCGACGTACGAGAGGACGTTCTCAGACAAGAACACATAACCCTAGAATATCAAGATGAATCGTTTACTAAACATAAGTTGACACTAACCGGGTTAGCCGCTAGAGTAGTTCAGCACGAATATGATCATATAGAAGGTGTTTTATTTACCGATTATCTCTCTCCATTAAAAAAGCGCCTTTTAAAAAATAGACTCAATGCAATCTCAAAGGGAACAATTGCAGTAGAGTATCCCATGAAGTTTCCAAATGCCAAAAAAAGATAATATGACATTAGATAAAATAGTAGCTATTGCTGGTCGTCCAGGGTTATTCGAGATGGTATCTCAATCACGGAGTGGAATTATAGCCCGATCGTTAGTAGATGGTAAGCGAATATCTTCCCCAATTAACAATCAAATTAGTGTAATGACTGAGATTCAAATTTTTTGTATTGGGGGTGAAATGCCCCTTACCGAAGTATTTGATAAGATGGTTGCTTACGAAAAGGGAACCGTAGCAAGAATTAGTCCCAAGGCAAATAAAATTGATTTAGAAGCGTATTTCTTTGAAATCATAGATAATTATGACGAGGAAAGAGTGTATCCTAGTGACATAAAAAAAATCATTCAATGGCACAATATTCTCGTTTCTTCAAAGGTAATTGGACTTTCTGAAAAAAAGAACAAAAAGGCTACAGCAGAAACTTCAACTAAAGAAAACGATTCAGAACAATGAATTCTAAAGCCCAAAAGTTAGAAGCGTTTTCCCGATTATTGGACATCATGGATGAACTGCGCGCGGAATGTCCTTGGGATCAAAAACAAACTTTTGAAAGTTTACGCCATCTCACTTTAGAAGAAACCTATGAATTGGGCGACGCCATTTTAGAGGGCAATCGTACTGAAATCAAAAAAGAACTTGGTGATTTACTCTTGCATATTGTTTTCTATGCAAAGTTAGGAAGTGAAGAAAAAGCATTTGATATAGCTGATATTGCCGAAGAAATTTGTGAAAAATTAATTTTTCGTCACCCGCATATTTATGCCGATGTAAAAGTAAAAGATGAGGTGGAGGTTAAAAAAAATTGGGAAGCTTTAAAACTTAAAGAAGGAAAAAAAAGTGTTCTCCAAGGAGTGCCCAAAGGTTTACCCGCACTGATTAAGGCACAACGGATGCAAGAAAAAGCAGCGGGCGTAGGTTTTGACTGGCCTAATAAGGCTGAAGTATGGGCGAAATTTGAAGAGGAATTGGAAGAATTAAAACAGGCCGAAGAATCAAACAATTTACTTGCAGTAGAAGAAGAATTTGGCGACCTCTTTTTTTCGTTAATTAATTATGCTCGATTTCTTAAAATTAATCCGGAAACTGCACTTGAAAAGACAAATATCAAATTTAAAAAACGGTTTGAATACATTGAAAAAAAGGCAACTGAATCCAACACCGAACTTACCAATATGAGTTTACCACAAATGGAAAAATATTGGATTGAGGCTAAAAATCAATCCTGATTTTCTTCGCTACTATCCGCATCTAGTTCAGGACTTTCCTCTTTTTGATCCTGTCTTTCAATTTCATTTTTAAGTTGCTTTAATCGAATGTACTCTGCTTGCGACTGATCCAATTTCTTTTGAGATTTTTCAATCTGCTTCTCCACATTTTTAAAAAGTGGATTTTCAGCACTTGAATTACTAAAAAACGAAAGGTTATTTTGCAATTGCGTTAATTCTGACTTTAGCTCGTTTATAGACGACTTGACGTTTTGCATTTCTTTCTGAAGGCGTTTTGGATCTGCTTGAATGAGGCGTTTATCCAATTCACTTAAAACACTGTTCAAGTCTTTTTTATCTAATGAAAGACTTTTAATTTTTTGATTTAAAGCGGCAATAAAATTCTGGGTATGTTGGTGGTCTAGTGCTCCTCCTATGGAATCAAATTGTTGCCATTCGGTAAAAAGGGCTTCGCTTTTTTCTTGCAAAGCGTCAACCTCTTCAGGCAACGAAGAGGCCTTCAGGGTTTCAATAAAATCTTGTTTCTCTTTGTTTATGGATTCCTGTGTTTCTGATAATTTTTGATATCCAGATTTCAATCGATCAAAGTAAACTTCGTGTATATCAGAAAACGTTTTCCACAATTTATTGTCTAATTTTCGCGGAACAAAACCCACGCGCTTCCATTCTTTTTGAAGGTCTTTCATTTGTTGCGCGGCCTGGTTCCAATTGTCACTCTCAAGCAGGGTTTCCGACTGCTTTATTAGCGCTTGCTTTGCTTCGATATTTTTATTGTATTCTTCTTTTTGATTTTTGTAAAATTCATTTTTTGTTCGCATGAATTCACGACCAATTTCTCTGAACTGTAACCAAGAAGCCTTACTTTCTTTAGCGGGTATGTACCCTACATTTTTAAATTCCTCGCGTAGCGTGTTGAACCGTTTTATTGCATTTTGCCAAGCCTTATGACTTTGCGGTGTGTCCTGCGTTAACGCAATCATGTCTTTTAAAAGATGCTCTTTCTTTTCTAAATTTTCTCGCATTGTATCTACAATTTCCTTTTGTAGATCTTGACGCTTTTTTTGTATTGTTTTGGTTGCTGTTTGAAAGCGTTTCCAAAGTTCTTCGCGATGCTCTTTGGCTACAGGGCCTAAATCATTTTTCCAAAGTTGGTGTAATGTATTAAGGTCTCTACTTGCTTTAATGATATCGGTTTCCTCAATTAAGGCTTCCGCTTTTTCAATGATTTTAAGTTTTTCTTCGTAATTGTGCTTGAAGTCTAAATCTCGAAGTTCACGGTTTAGGTGAAGAAAATCATAAAAACGCTCTACGTGATGTTTGTAGGTTTCCCACAAATTTGTACTCTGGGCTCTTGGCACCTGTCCAGTAGAATACCAACTTTCCTGTAGCGTTTTAAATGTTTTATAGGTTGTATTGATGTTTTGATCAATAGCAATTAAGCTTTTAATTTCTTCAATTATTGCTTTTCGACGTTCTAAATTTACCTTTTGGCTCGCCTCTTGTTCTTTGTAGAATTGGCGTCTTTTTTTTCGGAATTCATAGGTTAACTGATCAAAGTCTGTCTTGAATTCTGGTTTGTAAAAAAAATCGATTTCATTCCCCCCTTCTTTTAGAAACTCCTTTTTCTTTTTTTCAACGTCTACTTGGAATTTTTCTTCAAAGGTTTGTTGTATAAGTTGTAATTCTTTTTGGTTTTTACGCCATTGTTGATCATCACTAAGTTTAGCATAGGTAGAAACCAACTCTTCAATAGAGAGTTTTGAATAGTCAACGGCTTCCTCAACTTTTTCTGATTCCTCAGAAGTTGATTCGGCATCAGATTTTGATTCTATTTCAGGTTCGGGATCAGCTTCTTTTTTCTTGGTTTTTGAAGTTGCCTTCTTTTCTTCAGAAGCTGTAGGGTCTTGTGTTACTTCAGTATCTCCCGACTCCTCTACTTGCTTTGGTTCCGTTCCTTCTATTTGCGGCTCATTTATTTCCTCCGCACTAGGTTGTGGTTTTTTCTTTGCCATCTTTAGTACATGTCTAATTACAAATAATACACTATTTTTTGAAATCTAAAAATAGTATGCCTCAAAGTTAACTATTGATTCCAAAGTGCCCAAGAATTTTCAGCTTGATATACCAACATATCATACCCATTGCACGTTTTTGCTCCTTTTTCTTTTCCATAACGAAGAAAAGTGGTTTCAGCGGGGTTGTAAATTAGATCAAACAAAAGCTGATGCGGCGCTATAAATTCATAGGGAAGGGGAGGGGCTTTTTCTGTATCAGGAAAAGTGCCTAAAGGAGTAGTATTTACAATAAGATCTGCAGATTGAAATAGATTTTGATTTAGGTCTTTATAATGAAGCTGTTCTTTTTGAGGTGTACGCGAAACAAAAATCACTTCACAGTGCAGTTGCTCTAATACATAGCGAACCGCTCCAGAAGCTCCTCCAGTTCCTAAAATGAATGCTTTTTTTGGAAGGGTTTCAAGGTGTTCAAGAAGTGCTTTTTTAAAACCACTATGATCAGTATTGTGTCCTGTTGTTTTTCCTTGTTTATCCCATACCACAGTGTTTACCGCTTCAATTGCTTGAGCTTCCTCCGAAATAAAATCTAAATAGGGCAGGATTGCTTTTTTATAGGGGATGGTAACATTTAATCCTGCAGGTCTTGGAGTTAGTGCCAAAACGGAAGGAAATTCTTCTATAGCGCTGAGATCAAAATTTTCGTAGCGACAATTTGATCTATTTTCGCGCTCAAACTTTTCAGAGAAATAACGTCTTGAGAAGGAATAATCAATATTTTTCCCAATAAGTCCATATATTTTATTGCTTTCTTTTTTTATCATATCGATTTAGTAAATATAAAATACCAACTCCAATCAGTATTGCAAAAATAACACTATAGGTTTCTAATTGGAGCAAATTGGGAACGATATAATCATGGGAAAGTACTTGAGGCGATCCTACGCTATTTGTTAGTAACGCTCCCTCTTGATCTGTTTCAAAGGTTTTCACTTTCCAGGGATAAACTAAAGGTAAACTCCCTGCGATAAAGCCTATAATAGTGGCTTTAGTAAATTTGGGGTATTTTATAAGCACCCATTTAATTCCATTGGCAAAAATGATAAGCCCACTAAGGGCTCCCAAAAAAAAGACAAGTAAAATACGAAGTAGTTTTTGGGTTATTGAATCCCTCAATATTGAAAAATCTAAGGCTAAAAAACGCGTTAATACTTCAAACAGTGCATTTACAGAATCGACCAACAGCAGGTTGTAATTCCCTAAAATAAGTAATAAAAAAGAACCCGAGAGCCCAGGAACGGTCATTCCTGAAACACTAATAATGCCACAAAAAAACACAAAAACGAGATGGTCGTTTTCAGCGGTTGGGTTTGAAAAACTGAGCCACAAACCCAAAGTAAATCCGAGGATTGAAAAACTCAATAAGCGTTTATTCCATTGTTTAATCTCTTTTGCGATATAATAGAGTGAAGCTAAAATCATTCCAAAAAAAGCACCAAAGACTTCAATTTCATTACGTTCTAGAGCATAATCGAGAAGAAGGGAAACACTAAAATAACTGATGAGTACTCCACTAAAAAGCAAACACAAAAAACGGGCATTAGTATATTCCCAAAAAGAGCGAAAGCGTCCGCTAAATAATAGCTTAAGCGCCTTGCCATTTAGGTGTTGAAAAGAGAAAATCAATTCTTCATAAAATCCACCAACCAAGGCAACAATTCCCCCAGAAACTCCGGGTACTTTATTAGCGGCTCCCATGGCGATCCCTTTTAAAATTAAAAAAAAGGATTCTTTTATGGACTGACTTTGAAATCTGAAGTTCATGTTTTTGAAATTCCTTTTCGATTTTCCAATAAAAAAAGAAGTACAAAACCAATTAGTGCAAAAAGAAAAGCTTTTCCAAGCTCTGTTGATTGCCCATTGAAGTACTGAGGCAATACAGCAAAAGTTTTTTCTAATCCGTTCACTGTTTCACTATTTTGCCAAGGCCAAACCTTATGAAGTGCGCCTCCCATTAATCCGATGAGTACGGCAATTGTTTTTTGTGGAAACCGGTGAAGTAGCCAGGATAGAAATTTTGAAAATAGTTTTATCCCCACAATTATTCCAAAAATAAAAACACCCAATACGGTTGCCAAGGCACTAAATTGTTCAAAATCAAAATTGAAAATAGTCTCCTGCAATTGTCTTACTTGTGATAAAATGAATTGATAAACCCCAAGAATTACAAGTAAATAAGCCCCAGATAGGCCGGGTAAAATCATGGCCGAAATGGCTATAAATCCGCAAAGAAAAAGATAAGGCAATGAGGCATCGTTTTGAACTCCTGTTAGCTGCGTACTCCAAAACGAAAGCGCCCCACCGAGGAGCAGCAAGACTATATTTAGAGGAGAAAGTGTTAAATAGCGTTTAATTAAATAGAAAATACTGGCAATAAGCAGACCGAAAAAAAAAGACCAAAGACTGATAGGTTCATTCTCAAAAAGCCATTCTAAAAGTCTTGATAAAAGCAATATGCTTGTTAAAATGCCGCCAAATACGGACAGAAGAAAAGAGCCGTTGGCCTTTTTCCATGTTTCTTTAATCCCTTTTTTTGGTAGGTTTTTTATGAGAGACCAAGATATTCCGTTAATACTCTCAATAAGTTCTTGATAAATTCCAGTAATTAAAGCTATAGTTCCTCCAGAAACACCCGGCACAAGGTCTGCTGCGCCCATAAACATTCCTTTGATGTACAAACTAAAATATTTCATATACTGGATCTTAAAGCAAAGTTAGAAATACATTCTTAACCAGACCCGGTTTGATTTGCTTTTAAAATTTTAGTTTGGGAAAGAGGGATTTAAATTCTTCTTTTTGATCTTCAGTGAGGGCATCCCAATTTAATACTGATTCGGCTTGTTTGCTTTTTTGGAGTTGTAAATAACAGCCTAGCAACCGGATTTGTATTGCTATTGTATCAGGAAAAGCGCTATTTGCTTCTTCGGCTACAGAAAGGGCCTCTTCCCAACGTGATAATTCAAGTTGTAAATTCAAAACGTTCAATACGGTTTCCAAATCATATAGACCAAGGTTAAGTAGCTGAAGATAGGCAGCGATAGCCTTTTCGTATTTTTTTAAATGTAAGTAGAGTTCTGCACTTTTTTGCCAAAGTAAAATGGAATCACTGTTAATTTCTAGTGCATTTTTTAAATGAAACTTGGCTTTTTTATCATTCCCTACAGAAAGGTAGAAATCTATTAATTTTTCCCACCCTTTTTCATTGCCAGGTTCTACTTTTATTGATTTTAGAAAATACCGAAGGGCCAAACTCTGATTTCCTAATTTTTCGTGACACTTTCCAATACTCATTAAAATAAAGGCATTGGGTTCTTCAGTAGTCAAAACATACTCATAGTTTTCTATGGCTTCATTTGTTCTGCCTAAGTGCTCTAAAACCTTACCCTTTTCAATGTATGCCCCTGAAAACGTATCGTCGCTAATGATAGCAAAATCAAATGCAGAAAGGGCTTCTTTCATTTTGCCAGCATTAAAAAACAATTTACCTAAATGATGCCAAGCCACTTCGCAATAGGGATCTTCTTCTAAAATTTCATTGAGCGCCTCAATGGCTAAATCATCTTGGTCAAGTTGCTCATAACAAAAAAGAAGATTGTAAAGCGATGGGTAATCGTCTGGGTTTTCTGAAATGCAATTCTTAAAAAAATAGACTGCATTTTGGTATTCTTCAGCCAAAAGATGTTCCATTCCCAATAAATTCCATATTTCAATCGGATCTTCAGAAAGTTCAAGCGCTAAATGCAAGCATTCTATAGCCGTAGCATGGTCTCCTTTTTTTGAAGCGATACTCGCTTTTTGTAGGGCAATTTCCTCATCAAAGGGAGTGAATTTCTCTACATATTCAAGTAATTCAAGTGCAGCTTCATATTTCTCATCCATGATAAACACCTCGCTTTGGAGAAGCATAATTTCTAGACTAGAAGGGTGTTGCTCTAGGCCCATTTTAAGGGCTTTTTTGGCTAGTTGGTTTTCGCCATTTCCCAAATAATGAATTATAATGTCTTCGAACTCTTGGGCGTCAAAAAAATAGATCAAATTGGTTTTGAGCATTTTTTCAAACTTTGAGATTGAAGATTGAATTTCTTCAGAATTATAATTTAGCATAATGGGGTTTCGTTCATATATTAAAAATAGGGACTAGAAAAGCGCAAATGTATTACAATCTGGGGTTGTTTTTAACAAATTAATTAACACTACGTTCTAAAGCTCATCTAATAACGAACGTAGAATAGCACAACCTTTTTTTATTTCTTTGGGAGTAAGGGTTAAGGGGGGGGAAATACGCACAGCACTTTTTTCCCAAAGTAACCAAAATAAAAGCAACCCCCGATCAATACCGTTTAAAATTACCTTCGATACACTTTCGGGGCTGTCAAGCATTAGAGCCAACATCAATCCTTTTCCGCGAATGGATTTTATTTTAGGGTGCTGTAATTCGGACCGAAATAAGGCTTCTTTTTCGGCAATATCAAAGAGAAGGGAACTGTCTCTAATCTGGCGTAACGTCGCCAAACATGCAGCCGCAATTAAAGGATTTCCTCCAAAAGTTGTAATATGGCCAAGTTTAGGGTGCTCTTCCAATACCCGCATGAGTTTGTGCGAGGCGCTAAATGCCCCAACGGGTAGTCCGCCTCCCATGCCTTTGCCCATGACTACAATATCTGGTTCAACTCCAAAATGTTCATAGCCAAAAAATCGGCCAGTCCGACCAAAACCAGGTTGTATTTCGTCCAAAATCAACAAGGCTCCTACGGCTTCACAACGTTGTTTTACCTTTTTCAAATAGTCCCTCTCAGGAAGGATAAAGCCCGCTCCACCCTGAATTGTTTCTAAAAGTACAGCCGCTGTTTTGGTTGTGATACGTTCTAAATCTTCCTCACGGTTAAATTGAATAAAACCCACATCGGGTAATAGCGGACGATAGGCTTTTTTTTGATGCTCTCTACCCAAAAGGCTTAGGGCTCCATGTGTACTTCCGTGGTAACTGTTTTCTGCACCAATAAGCTCACTACGTCCGGTAGCGCGTTTCGCCATTTTTAATGCCCCTTCAATGGCTTCAGTCCCCGAATTTGTTAAATATACGGCTTGGTGTGAAGCCGGTAAAAGTTCCAATAATTCTTTACAAAGTAACACAGCTGGTTCTTGAGCAAATTCACCATAAACCATAACGTGAAGGTATTTTTTTGCTTGCTTTCGAATGGCTTGTACTACTTTTGGGTGACAATGGCCCAAGCTACATGCTGAGACCCCTGCCACAAAATCAAGGTATTTTTTTCCTTTAGTATCTGTAATGTAAGCTCCTTTTGCCTTCTTTATGGACAAGCCTAACGGATGGGGTGTGGTTTTGGCTTGATAACGTAAAAAGTCATCTACAAGGGAATTCATTTAAATGGAGATTTCTTTTTTAGGGGGTTGTTTAGGGGAAGAACTTTCTTTTTTAGGAAGATCATCAGGTAAAGTAAATTCTTTGATGTCTTTTACGCTCTCGTTGTCTTCATCGCTAAACAAATCCTCTACCGTTTCAGGGCGTTCATTAATTCGCCATATAAAGCCTTTTAAAGTACGTTCATTTAGAGGTAATTCGTCTTCGGGAAAAACATCTCCACTGGGCGAGACTAAAAAGGTGATGGTTTCAATTTGACCTTCTTCAAATTGCATTCGCAGGGCACTACAAGTGGTTTTGTCTATCCCAATGAGTTGGAGGTCTTCGTCATTGTATAAATAATAAACCATCTCTGTGTTTTTGGTAATTAAAACATTATCCAGTTTACCTTCTTTAAAAGAGCCATCAAGCACCCCTCCTTTTATTTGTTGATAGCCAGTTTCACTTAAGGTGTCTTTTTCGATAATAAATACGCGACCTAAAATTTTTAACGAATCTAATTTTTTGGTTTGAGTATCAGACAATAAGAGAATTTCGTCTCCCGACATTTGACTTTTATCAAACCACAATACTGGATTGTTTTTATTGTGGTCTACTTCTGTGAAAATTTGTTCTTGTTGTTTGGTCAAAGGCCTACTCAATAATTTTGTTAGTCCAGTAGATTCATCAAGATAGAGCGAATCGGAATGCCCACGCAGATCCGATTTTAAAATCCGTACATCGTAATACGCTCTAAGGATTCTTTTATTTTCAGGACCCGTGGCCACAAGTGTGTCGGCATGAATGAACAAGGAGTCTTGATCTACAATATTGATTGCCAAGGCCTTACGGGTAATAATAGCAGAATCTTTGGCTTTAAAAATTTCGCCATAATGCCCTGTAATCACTGAGTTATTTATGGAATCAATAATTTTCACATTATTGGTAGCCGCTGCATAATCTCGTTGGCTTTCAAAATACAGACTATCTCCTTTGATGATTTTGTTGTCATAAAATAGGGTGGCATTTTTTTTAAAGATTCCCTTTTCTCGTTCCATATCATAAAACCCCCGTTCACACAATATGGTGTAGGCTTCTCCTTTTATTTTTGATTTTCCGTAGAGGTAGGCTTGATTTAATTCAGTGAAATAATCAAGTTGTTCCGATTCAACTTTGTATTCGGGGTTAAGGATGGTTACATCTGAAACAAAACGGTACTTTTTTTGATCCATAAAATACGTTCCTCGGTTACTGGTCAAGGTACTTGCGCTATCTTTAATCACACCTGGAGTGGTGTAATAGGCTTCTTGTTTTATTCGGTTTAGATTTAGTTTTTCTGTTTTTAGCGTCATGTCTGGACGTTTTAAAAACACATCACCATCCGCATAAGCCATTTTTGTTTTACCGTCGTATTCCATTGTTTCACAAGTCATCCGTAGGGAATCTCCTTGAGTAAACACAACATTTCCTATGGCACGAAAATAATTGTCTTTAGCATAGAAATAGGCTTGGTCAGACTCTATGAGTGCTCCTTCATGAAACAGTTTTACTCTTTTTTCGGCAGATTTGAACAAAATATTTGCACCAGGAAAACGCTCTTGATTTTGGGTAGATCCACCCGCCTCACGAATCTGAATTATTTTTGATTCTTGTGCGCGGGCAGTTGTGATGGCGATCCAGCACATACATCCGATCCAAATCCCAACCCAATGTTTCATCGGTTCTTGTTTACCTAAAAATGGTTTGTTTGCGGTCGGGTCCTACTGATACTATTGTAATGGGGGTTTCCAACTGGGTTTCTAGAAAATGAATATAGTCTTGAAACGCTTTTGGAAATTCTTGAGTAGAAGTAATTTGCGTGAGGTCTTCTTTCCACCCCTCTAGTGTATGGTATATGGGTTCAATATCCCCTGCATTTAAGTCATAGGGAAGGTATTCTTTAACACCTTCAGCAGTTTTGTATGCAGTACAAGCTTTAATGGTATCAAAGCCTGAGAGCACATCGCCTTTCATCATCATGAGTTGTGTTACACCATTCACTTGAATAGAGTATTTTAAGGCAACCAAATCAATCCAACCACAACGTCGTGCACGACCCGTAGTGGCACCAAATTCATTACCCACTTTTCCCATGGTTTCTCCATAGTCGTCAAAAAGTTCGGTGGGAAACGGCCCGCTACCTACACGAGTAGCGTAGGCTTTAAAAATTCCAAATACTTCTTTGATTTGGTTTGGCGCTACACCTAATCCTGTGCAAGCTCCGGCGGCAGTTGTAGTAGAAGAGGTAACAAAGGGATAGGTTCCAAAGTCAATATCTAAAAGAGAGCCCTGGGCTCCTTCAGCTAAAATTTTCTTTCCTTGTTTTTGAGCGTCATATAAATATTGCTCACTGTCGATTAGACGAAAGCTACGCAAGTGGTCCACACTTTCAAAAAAAGCGCGTTCCATTTCGTCTAGGTTAAAGTCTAATGTAGTGCCATAACTCTTGAGCATTTCAAGATGCTTATTGGCGAGTTTACGGTATTTTTTCTCCCAATTTGGGGCAACAATATCACCCATTCGAATTCCATTTCTTCCTGTCTTATCCATATAGGTGGGTCCGATTCCTTTTAGGGTAGAACCAATTTTGGCTTTTCCTTTAGAGGCTTCAGAAGCAGCATCGAGCAATCGGTGCGTAGGTAAGATGACATGCGCTTTTTTGGAAATCAATAATTTCTCACTAAAATCGATGTTGTAAGGAGCTAAATTCTCAATTTCCTTAATGAAAATAACAGGGTCAATTACAACTCCATTTCCGATAACATTAATTGCACTGGGATGAAAAATACCAGAGGGGATGGTGTGTAAAACGTGTTTATTGCCTTCAAACTCAAGGGTATGTCCAGCATTTGGCCCCCCTTGAAATCGAGCAATTATATCATACGAAGACGTTAATACATCTACAATTTTTCCTTTTCCTTCGTCGCCCCATTGGAGCCCTAGTAGAAGATCTACCGCCATGCCTTATTTTGTGTTTTTTTTGGTGCCGTAAAAATAAAGAGAATGATGGTGGATATCGACATCAAAAACCTCTTCAATTGTTTTTTTTATTTGTTGAATTCTGGGGTCACAAAATTCTTTTACTTCTCCACTATCGGTAAGTATAATATGATCGTGTTGACGATCAAAATAAGATTTTTCATAATGGGCTTGATTTTTGCCAAATTGGTGTTTTCTAACCAAACCACATTCAAGAAGTAATTCTATAGTATTGTAAAGGGTTGCTCTGCTCACCCGATAGTTTTTATTTTTCATTTTAATATAGAGAGACTCAATATCGAAATGTTCTTTATTTTCATAGATTTCAAATAGAATAGCGAAGCGTTCTGGTGTTTTTCGATGCCCGTGTTGATCGAGAAACTTAATGAAGGCTTCTTTTACTATCTCTTGATTTGATTTATCTACTACCATAAGATGTCAAAGATAGTTATATTGGCTTATTCCCTAACAATTTTATCTATTCCATTCACTTTTGAAAGATTCTGAACTAGCTTATCCAATATTCCTTTGTTGGGTACACTCACATGAATTATTCCAGTAAAAAATTGATCTTCGGAATCAAAATTAATTTTATTGATATTCACATTCATGTTATTTGAAATTAATCGAGTTACTTCATTCACCAGTCCTTTTTTATCAATCCCAGTTAACTTTAACTTGGCGGTATATTCTTCAGAAGAGGAATCCACCCATTTTGCTGGGATAATACGATAGGCAAAGTTCGATTGAAGTGCAATGGCATTAGGACATTCTTTGTGGTGTACTTTTATTCCTTCATTTACGGTGATAAATCCAAATACGGAATCTCCCGGTATAGGATGACAACAATTTGCGAAGCTGTGCGCAAGTGTCTCTTTTTCTTTTCCAAAGACGAGTTTATCAAATTTTTCTGAAATAGCGCTATTATTAGCTAAGGCGTTAGGTTCAGTATTTTTTGAGCGTCGTTTAAAAAAGTTTAAAATGGTATTGTGATAATTACTTGAAAACTCTTTAAGTTGGCGGTTATCAAGGGTGCCTATTCCTACACGGTAAAACAAATCTTGACTTGAGTCAAATTTGTAAAATTTCAACATCTGTTGAATGGTTTTATCGTTTAAGGTGATTTTTAATTGCTTTAGTTTTCGGCGTAAAATTTCTTTCCCCTCATCTGCACGTTCTTTTTTCTCATCATTTAATGCTGATTTAATGGAAGAGCGAGCGCGAGCAGTGATGACAAAATCTAGCCAGTTTTTGGAGGGCTTTATAATTTCCGAGGTAATCACCTCAACTTGGTCTCCACTTTTGAGAACCTTACTCAAGGGAACCAGACGGTCATTTACTCGAACCCCCCGAGTTTTATTGCCTATTTCTGTATGGATAGAAAAGGCAAAGTCAAGCGCTGTGGACCCCTGCGGAAGCGATTTTAAATCGCCTTTGGGTGTAAATACAAAAATTTCTTCTGCGTACAGGTTGAGTTTGAAATCCTCTACAAAATCAACGGCATTTCCTGTGTTATTTTCTAAAACCTCTTGCAATCGATTAAGCCAACTTTCAATTCCAATGTCTTTATGATCTCCCTGTTTGTATCTGTAATGCGCAGCATAACCTTTTTCGGCTACTTCATCCATTCGATCGGAACGAATTTGAACCTCAACCCACTTGTTTTCAGGGCCCATAACTGTAATGTGTAAGGCCTCATACCCATTAGATTTTGGAGCAGAAATCCAATCGCGAAGGCGTGTAGGATTAGGGGTAAAGTGATCCGTGATTATAGAATAAATTTTCCAGGCTATAAATTTTTCTTTTGCCCTTGTACTTTTGTAAATAATGCGAAGCGCAAACTTGTCATAAATATTTTCAAAGGGAATGTTTTGTGTTAACATTTTTTGGTGAATAGAATAAATAGATTTGCTTCGCCCTTTGATGGTGTATTTTAATCGTTCCTTATCCAATTCATTTGATAAAAATTTTGAAAACGATTTGATGTATTCATTTTGCACTTCTTTACTTTCCTCTATTTTCTCATAGATGGATTGGTATCGGAGGGGTTCAGTATATTTTAAACTTAAATCTTCTAGTTCTGTTTTTACATTATACAGCCCAATCCGATGGGCAAGTGGTGCATAAATGTAAAGGGTCTCAGAGGCAATTTTGACTTGTTTGTATTCGGGCATGGCATCCATGGTTTGCATGTTGTGCAAACGGTCAGCAATTTTGATAATAATCACCCGTACATCATCATTAAGCGTAAGAAGCATTTTTCTAAAGTTCTCCGCTTGTAAAGAAATGTTTTTGTCTTTTTTTAAATGAGAGATTTTAGTAAGTCCATGAACAATTTTCGCTACCGTTTTCCCTAGAATCCGTTCAATATCTTCTAATGAAAATTTAGTATCCTCAACAACATCATGCAATAAGGCGGCACAAATTGAAGTGGCATCGAGTCCGATTTCTTGAGCTACGATTTTAGCTACACTAATAGGATGAAAAATATAGGCTTCGCCCGATTTTCTTCGCTGGTCACTATGCGCATCCACAGCCATGTCAAAGGCCAAGCGGATTTGTTTTTTATCCTTATCGCTTAGCGTTTGATAGCTTATTCGCAGTAGTTCTTTATACTGCTTTGCAATTTCCTTATTTTCTAATTCTTGATCAACCATCCTACAGTGGAAAGGTAGTAAAGAATCACCTCTTAATCAAGTCGATTATTCTTCCTCTGAACCTCATACATTAAAATGCCTGCAGAAACGGAAAGATTTAATGAATCTACTCGTTCACTCATAGGAATCATAACGTATTGGTGACTGGCCTCATTCCAGGCGGAAGTAAGCCCGGTACTTTCTGTTCCCATTACTATGGCACATGGAGGAGTGAATGACAAATGGTCGTAGCGAGCAGCTTCGGGATGCAATACAGCGGTATGTATTGCAAAACTATGGTGTTGCAAAAAAGAGATAACGTCTTGGCTTGAGGCGAGCCCAGTAGGCATCATAAAAACAGTTCCTAAACTTGATCGAATACTGTTGGGGTTATAAAAATCTGTTTTGGGATTCGCAATGAGAACAGCATCTATATTTGCCGCAGTAGCAGTTCGGTATAATGCACCAATATTGCCTGGTTTTTCTGGCGCCTCTATGACTAAAACGATGGCGTTTTCGGCAAGTGACAGTTCCGCTAGTGTATGGGATTTACTGTTTCCTACAGCTATTATTTTTTCTGAGCCCGATCGAACCGTAATTTGTTCAAAGGTGGATTTTTGCACCTTGAAAATTGAATTTTCAGAGGGGTGAATATCCAAGGAGTCCAAAATCTTTTCACTTCCTTCTTCAACAAAAAAGAGATCTAATGAATACCCCCCTTTTAGGGCTTTTTTAATTTCGCGAAGGCCTTCAACAACAAATTTGGATTCCCGTTTTCTAACTCTAGATTTTTCAATTAGGGCACGTAATTGTTTAATTTCAGGGTTTTTGGAACTACTAATAAATTTCATTTAAGAAAGGTATTTAATTTTTGGAGTCTTAAATAAAAGAAGGCAATTAATTTGTCTCTAAAGCTTCTTCTAGATATGCGATCACTAGGGCTACCATTGCATTGTAACTTTGAATACCCTCAATTTGACCGTTGGCTTTAAGGTAGCGATCATAACCCTCCTTAAAATAAGGTTCAAAAGGATTTTCATACATATTCCAAAAAGCGGATTGTTCCCTGAAGTTGTTTATAATCCCTGGGCGGATACGACTTAAAATTTCTTTTGCTTTTTCAGGGCGAGATTTAAAAAGTTCGGCATAGCAATACCTTAGGGCAAAGGTATATCCAGCATATTGAATAAAAGGATCGGAGTGCTTAATGGCATTGTAAAAGGCAATAAAATTAGCCTCATTTTCAGCTGCAATACCTGTTTGATGAGCCATTTCATGAACAACAGTAGTGATGTAACTCAGTTTAGGAATTTTAGAGTTGACCTGTGCCTCAAGGGTAAACGGGTTCAAGTAACCTGCATAACCCATATAGCTGAGGGGAATACTCCAAATTGAATTTTTTGAATAGGGCTGAATCCCTGAAGGGGTACCTAAAGGAACGAACGTATCGTTAAGTAAACGCATAAGCGTTTTTTTGTCATAAGGGATTTGAACGCCTAAAGTATCTTCGTTTACGAGTTGAGCATGCAGGATGTTTGCTGTTTCAATTACATGCTCTAGGGTATTGATTAACTGTTGTTCAGTATATTTTTTTTCGTAGTTGAGCTTTTGTGCTAGCGGAACTCGATAATAATGTAACCCCCAATTCAAATAAAACAAAAAGTGAACTAAGGAAATTAGTGCTATAAAGCGTACGACCCCTTTTTTAAAATCCCCCTTTGGTTTGCGAATAAATAAGGCTAACTGTCTTATAATTAAAGCTAATATCAAAAAATAGAACAGATCGCCAAGGGAAAAAGGGAGTAGTTTGAAAAAGAACCGATGCAGGTCAAACAACCAGGGATAGAGTAGGGTGCTGTAATATTGTTCGATCTCAATAGGATATCGTTTAAGTCCTTGCAACCCCAGAATTTGAAGAGGCAAGGAAAGGATGATATACCACTGCAATCGATTCATAAAAAAAAGCCCTGAGGTACAGGGCTTTGAGTGAATTGTTATTCTTCTACGGCTATGATTTCCACTTCAAAAATCAAATCAGATTGTGGAGGTATGCCTTGTACCCCTTCGGCCCCATAAGCCAAAGTATAAGGTAAGAAGAGTGTGGCTTGATCTCCTTCTTTTAAAAGTCTCAATCCTTCTTTAAACCCTTCAATCATTCCATCATCAGGTCCAACTCGAGCAGGAAGAGGTAGGTATTGTCCTGCACTTTTACGTTGCGGATTTACCACATCATTGGCCTCAGCGATTTCCAGTTTGCTTGTTTCTAGCAAGGTGCCATCAACAAAATAAACAGCATAATGTACTTGACAGCTATTGGTTTTACTTACTGCAGTTCCTTCACCGGTGTTAGTAATAAGGTATTGTAATCCAGAAGGTGTAGTAATGGACGCCTTTTTTTGAGAGTCAAATCGGCTCACATTTCTGTCGCGAATCTCTTGTTTTTTTGCTTCGCGTTCTTTTTGTATTTCTTCACGTTGTGCGAAATGGTTTTCAAAAATCTCAGGGGCATTAAATTTTCGGGCTTCAGCACCGTTTCGAATAATTACCACTTCTTCAATTCGATCATTTTGTTGGATACTGTCAACTACATTTTGACCCGTCACCACTCGACCAAAAACACTGTGCACACCGTCAAGCCAAGGCGTTTCTTTATGGGTAATGAAGAATTGACTTCCATTGGTTCCTGCCCCAGCATTAGCCATAGATAACACTCCTGGGCCATCATGAGTTAAATCACTGAACTCATCATCAAATTGGTATCCTGGACCCCCAGATCCAGTACCTGTGGGATCTCCTCCTTGAATCATGAAATCAGGAATTACACGATGAAAAGTGATGCCGTTGTAATATTTTTTTCCTTTAAATTCATCACTCACCTTTGGATTATTCCCTTCGCTAAGCGACACAAAGTTTGCCACCGTCACCGGAGCTTTATCGTGGGCTAATTTTAATACAATTGACCCTTTGTTGGTTTTAATATCTGCATATAACCCATCTTCTAAATCAGGGTAACTGGTTTTACACCCAATACTAATTAAGAAAATGAAGAGAGAAAAAATTATGTGTTTCATGAATAGTGAATTTAGTTAAGTATTACGAAATAGGAAGCCGCCAAATCGTAAACCGAAGGGGCTGATTAATTTTAATTTTATCGCCATCACCTTGATAGCCATAGCAAAGGTAGGAAGGAAAAAGAAATACCACAATATCCCCTTCACGCATTAATCGCAACCCTTTGCGAAGTGCGGGTAAAAAATCTTCTTCATCTATAGCATACTCGGTAACGCCCAGCGTTGATCGACTGTAGAGTACCTTCTGGTCTAGCGTTTCGATTTGGTACTCAAACTGTACTTTTTCTCCTTTTACCGGTAAAGGCGACTCAGGATTTTCCACATGTTGATAGGCGTATAAAAATCCTGTAGCGGTACGTTGAAATGAAAATACACTGTCCTGTTCTGCCGCCATTTTTAAGAGGCTTTCTTCTCTAGCTAATAACGCCTTATTGCGTTGTGCCGAGTTATTGAGAAAAGAAGTTTTTGATTTGTTGATTGGTTTTCGGGGTTGTGCATCAGTACAAAGCTGAAACAGCAATGACAACAGTAAGATAAGAAACAATGGTTTCATTGGGTTATTGTTGAAATTCTTTTTTCACGGCCGTTATAAATCTTTCTACCGTTTTAGCAAGAGAATCTAAAGACATACCTCCAGCGGCATTGTGGTGTCCTCCTCCTTCAAAATAGGTTCGTGCAAAGGCATTTACAGAAAAATCACCTTGAGATCGGAATGACATTTTGATTTTCTCTTGATCATCATTCTCTATCATTATACAAGAAAAAATAACCCCCTCTATACTCAAGCCGTAATTTACAAATCCTTCGGTATCGCCCTTTTTATAATCACAAGATTGTAATTCATCACGGGTTAATGTCATGAAGGCAACGGGTAACCCTTCTATTTTTTTAAGATTGGATAAGGTCAGCCCTAATAATTTAATCCGGTTAAAGGATGAGCTATCGTATATTCTTTCATGAATAGTACTCCCTTGAGCTCCTAATTCTAATAAGTGGGCGATCACCTTATGAGTAGTTGGGGTTGTTGAGGGGTAGCGAAAGGAGCCTGTATCGGTCATTATTCCGGTGTATAAACACGTGGCAATGGCTTTGGAAAACGCTTGAGGATCTAATGCATTTATGAGGTGGTAAACCATTTCACAGGTGGAACTCATAGCCGGATCTGAATATTGAAGTGCTGCATAAGAATCCGGTTGTTCATGATGATCGATCATGATTTTTTCTGCTTTTGCTTTTTGAACAACCCCTTCCATTTCTTCAACACGAGAGAGCGCATTAAAGTCTAATGTAAAAATGAGATCAGCGTCATTAATTTTCTGATCACAAAGCAGGGTCTTTGTATTATATTTTACAATTTTCTCTTCTCCTGGAAGCCATTTTAAAAAATTAGGATAATCATTTGGAGAAAGAACAACAACCTCATGTGCCTTTGTTTCTAAAAAATGCAACAGGGCTAAAGTGCTCCCCAAGGCATCCCCGTCTGGGTTCTTATGAGGTAGGATGACAATTTTTTTCGGGTCTGAGAGCCGTTTTTGTAGTGCGGTAACAAAGGTTTTATCCATAGCGATGTAAAGATACTATATTCATAGCAGTTGGTACAAGTAGAAAGAAGAGTTGATTAAGGGTAAAAATTAAATGGGAAGCTTTACAATACATTTCTTAGCTTTGCCAAAAAAAAAATTAAAATGGGAAATCTTACCTTAATGATGATTAAACCTGATGCTGTTGAAAAGGGATATATTGGAGCAATTCTTGAAAAAGTAGCTTCAGCAGGTTTTGGAATTAAAGCGCTTAAACTAACTCAATTAACTCAACACGATGCTGAGCAGTTTTACGCTGTTCATAAAGAACGCCCCTTTTTTGGTGAATTGGTTTCTTTTATGACACGAGGACCTATTGTTGCGGCCGTACTTGAAAAAGAGAATGCCGTTCAAGCTTTTCGCACACTTATTGGGGCTACAAATCCTGCGGAAGCAGCAGAGGGAACACTTCGTAAATTATTTGCAACCTCTATGGGCGAAAATGCGGTTCACGGTTCAGACAGTGATGAAAATGCGGCGCTTGAAGCTGCTTTTCATTTTTCGAAGCGAGAACAATTCTAAATCAAAGTGATTTTTTTAACGTATTCCTTCCCTAGGTAAGTATTTATTCGGGCGGTAATGTCGGGCAATTTAAATCCTAATTCCATTTTAAGGGGTGCGGATGTAAGACTTACATACAGAATGTTATAAGAATACCGCGTTTCCGAAGTATACTTCATCACATTTGAGCCCATTACGTTACCCCAAGCTTCACAAACACGTACTTTTTCAACCCCTTTTTGTAAGGGTTTCTGTGTGACAAATTCCTTAAGAACGTCTTTTATAGGTTGCGGGTCGTCGTGATTGGCATTGGGTTTCGTCACCATAAGCTGGTTTAAGGTCTTTTATAATAAAACTGTCGTTGATCATGTTCTAAAACAAGAGAAATGCTGTCTAAATGCACAATTGTTTTTGACCACTGGTCCCAACGGGAGTAAAATCTAAGATAGGTAATATTATTTTCTTCCACTAAAGTAAAAGAAGTCTGATCTAAAGAGGTTTCAAATTTTCCATCGAGTAGTGGCGATGCTTTTTTATAAATCCCTTCTTTCCCTTCTATAAAATAATAGTCATACAATAAATTTGAGGATTGCGGTTTAAACTGTTCTCCTTCTTGCATGATGTAATCAATTTCCCAATACCCATTAAGGACCTCCGGATTAATTATGGATTTTGAACAACCCAAGAATAAGAGAAGGCTTAGGATTACCCCAAAAGAATTATAATTTGAAAATTTCATAAGTAGATTGACTTTTGGATAAAGCTTCCAAGGTACGTTCTTCATGCGTATCGGTTAAAAATATTTGGCCAAAGTCATTTTGATCGACTAAGCTGATGATTTGAGACACACGTTTTTGATCCAATTTGTCAAAAGCATCGTCAAGAAGTAAGATTGGTGCTGCTCCTGTTTGTGCTTTTAGAAAATCAAATTGTGCCAGTTTAAGCGCCACTAAAAATGTTTTTTGTTGCCCTTGACTTCCGAATTTTTTGATGGGTTGATCGTGTATTGAAAAATGAAGGTCATCTTTATGGGTGCCTGTGGTGGTAAATTGAATGGCTTTGTCTCTATTGAGTGTGCTGCTCAATAAATCGTTATGATCAGAATTTTTTAACTGACTTTCATAGGCTAGTGATACGGGTTCTTTTTGGTCGCTGATACTGGAGTATCGCGCTAAGAAAATGGGAATAAATTCTTTCATAAAAGCAACCCGTTTTTCATAAATAGGATGGCTTCTGGCAGTCAATTGTTCGTTGTATATTCCTAAGGTGTCACCATCAAATGTATGATTGAGCGCAAAGTATTTTAAAAGTGCATTACGTTGAGACAATACGGTATTGTATTCTAAGATATGTTGAAGGTAAAGAGCATCGGTTTGACCGATAACCCCATCAATAAATTTTCGTCGAATGGCACTGCCTTCGGCTATCAGGTCATGATCAGCGGGAGAAATGATTACCGTAGGAATACGGCCAATATGGTCAGCAATTTTCTCATAGAGTTTACCGTTCCGTTTCAGTGTTTTCTTTTGCCCCTTTTTTAGACTGCAAATAATTTTTTCTTCCTTTTCTTGAATTTGATAGCGTCCTTCAAGAACAAAAAAGTCGGTTCCTATTTGAATGTTTTGAAGTGCTAACGGATTGAAATAACTCTTGCCAAAGGCCAAATGGTAAATGGCATCCAATACATTCGATTTTCCTACACCATTGTCACCAATAAAGCAGTTTATTTTAGGATTAAAATCGAAAGTTTTCGACGTTATATTTTTATACTGAGTAAGGCTGAGTTGTTTTAAATGCATCGAGAACAAAAATAATAAGTTAGAAGCGAGATTCCTCTTTTTGAATTAGAATAAAAAAGACTAATTTTGTGCGCTTAATAATTGTAGCAATGGCAACATATAAAAAACGCGGAGCAAAAAAATCAATTGCTCCAAACTCAGAAGCCGCAGTAGAAGATCAAAGTACTACTGCAGAAGTATTTGAAACCTTAGACACTACAGCTTCTAAAACTGAAGAATGGGTTGTGAAATACCAAAACATCATTTTTACTGTAATTGGTGTTATTGCTATCGGGGTACTAGGATATTTAGGATATGAAAAATTTGTTGTCGAGCCTAAAAATCAGGAAGCAGTTAGTGAGCTGAACCAAGCACAATATTATTTTGAATTGGCTGTGAATAGTGTCAACTCGGATTCTTTATACTTACGCGCACTTAACGGCGGGGAAGGGAAATATGGTTTTTTAGACATCATATCGAATTACAACGGAACACCTGCTGCTAAACTTGCTACCTACAGTGCCGGTATGTCGTACTTAAATCTACGTGATTATAAAAATGCAATCTACTATTTAGATCAATTTAATGCTGACGATGTTTTGTTGAGCGCATTATCAAGAGGAGCAATTGGCGATGCCTTTGCTCAGTTAGGTCAATTAGAAGATGCCTATTCTTATTATCTAGAAGCTGCAAGCGTGAATGAGAACGCCTTCAGCACCCCTAAGTATTTATATAAGGCCGCGGTTACAGGGGCTTCTTTAGGGAAAACAAGCGCTGCTATTTCCCATTTAAACCGAATTAAAAATGAATTTCCAAATTCAGATGAAGCGGAAAGGGTTGACGTTCAACTTGGCAGACTAGAACAACTTCAAAATTAGTTATGGCTACGGCGAATAGCCATTTATCCAGTTACGATTCCAATAAGGTGCCCAGCGGTGCTCCTTTCACCATACATATAGTGGTGTCACAGTGGAATGAGGGCATAACAAAAGCGCTTTGCCAAGGGGCAATCGATACATTAACGCTTCATGGTGTTCCTTCAGATCAAATAAAAGTATGGGATGTGCCCGGAAGCTTTGAGTTGATTTATGGAGCCAAAAAGGCCCAATCCCAAAATCCAGATGCAGTTATTGCTATTGGTAGTGTTATCCAAGGGGAAACTCGCCACTTTGAATTCATTTGTCAGGCTGTTGCCCAAGGTATTAAAGACCTAAATGTACAGGCTGATGTTCCTGTTGTTTTTTGCGTGTTAACTGATGACACCTTAGAACAAGCCCAAGCAAGAAGCGGAGGTATTCATGGAAATAAAGGAGTGGAAGCTGCAATTGCAGCACTTCAAATGGCTGCTTTACGTCACCAATAAGCCCCTTTTTAATTTAACTTTCTCTCCTTAGGTTACGTATTTTTAACACAATATAGTACCTTTGAGCTATGCTGAAATCGAATCTTTTCAAACTGCGAAAGAATAGACGCTATAATTACACACCCCGCTACTACCAAGGTAAAGAGGAAGGTAATTTGTACGAATTTGACTCTAAATTTTCGAAGTATCGCGACACCTACAATCGCAATGATTTTGGACAGCAATGGAAAGAAACCCGAATGCAAATGCGTACGCGAAAAAATCGTTCGGTTTCCCTTCGGCTTTTACTCATCATATTTGCGCTTCTGTTTTTGAGTTTGTACATTCTAGATTTTGACCTTACCCTTTTTATGCCTGCAAATCAATGAGTTCTAGGATTACCCTTTTACCCGATCATGTTGCCAATCAAATTGCAGCCGGTGAGGTGATTCAACGTCCTGCTTCAGTAGTCAAAGAATTATTGGAAAATGCCGTTGATGCTGGGGCAAATTCGATACAATTGATAATTAAAGACGCTGGAAAAACATTGACTCAGGTTATTGACAACGGCATAGGTATGGACAGCACCGATATTCGGTTGGCCTTTGAACGTCATGCAACATCAAAAATTAAAGTGGCAGAAGATTTATTTGACTTGGCCACGAAAGGATTTAGAGGAGAAGCCTTAGCCTCTATTGCAGCAATTGCCCACGTAGAAACCCATACCAAAACCGAAAATGATGAGGTGTCTCATTGTTTAAAAATAGAAGGAAGTAAAGTGGTTGAACAAACGATCTCAACTCAACCCCAAGGAACCTCCATAGCCGTAAAGCGCCTTTTTTACAATATTCCCGCACGGCGAAATTTTTTAAAATCGGACACTGTCGAATTGCGACATGTAATTGATGAATTTCACCGCGTAGCGTTAGCCCACCCTGAGATTAAATTTACTTTTTACAATAACGGTTCAGAATTATTTGATTTGCCTGTGGATTCGTTGCGTAAACGCATTGCCTCAGTATTTGGAGCAAAATGGGAGAATCAGCTTGTGCCTGTTGAAGAAAAAACATCATTGGTAGGTCTTAATGGCTTTATAGTGAAGCCTAGTTTTGCCAAGAAGACGAGGGGACAACAATTCTTTTTTGTCAATCATCGTTTTATTAAGAGTCCTTTTCTACATCATGCGGTTACTAGTGCATTTGAAGGGCTTATAAAACCCGGTTTTCACCCAGGTTATTTTTTGTATTTAATTGTTGATCCAAAGTCAATTGACATAAACATTCACCCTACCAAAACGGAGGTAAAATTTGAAGAAGAACAGAATTTATATGCCATTATAAGGGCTTCTGTAAAGCATAGTTTAGGAGTCTTTCAAGTAGCTCCTCCATTAGATTTTGATAAGGATCCTACTATGGATTTACCTTACGCTTATAAAAACAGAACCCCAAATTTACCCCCAATTGAAGTAGATTCTAGTTTTAACCCTTTTAAGGGAGAGGGGAATCTGTTCGCAAAAAAAACCGCTCCACCTGCACAATGGGAAAGTCTCTTTACAGAAAACATAGTCGAACCCCCAATTGAAGAGACGCTAATGCCTTTATTGGATGTGCCTCAGGCCAGTCGAGTTTTCCAATTGTTTTCAAAATATATTGTATGTCCCTTAAAATCGCAATTGCTATTAATTAATCAAACTCGAGCTCACCAACGGATACTCTATGAACAATTTTTAAATGCAATTACCAATAGAAAAGGGCAAAGCCAACAATTGCTTTTTCCGCAAACCTTGCCTTTGTCGCCGTTACAGCTGGAACATTTTAAGCAGCTTCATGATATTATTGAAGCCCTAGGATTTCAAGTTAACCTTTTGGGGCAACAGTTAGAAATTAGCGGAGCACCAATCTCTTGTCCTGTTGGTAAAGTGACCGATACACTCGAAACCCTTTTAGAAGAAATTGATGAATCGTCAGATTCTCATTTTAGTCAAGCAGATCAAATTGCGAAAGCCTTCGCTAAAGCCCTGGCAATTAAAACAGGCGATGTGTTGAAACAGGAAGAACAACAAGCTTTAATTGATGACTTTTTTGGATGTAAGGAAACCGTTGTTTCCCCATTCAATCGACAGATTTTTATTACTTTGGATAAGACTGAACTGGATAAAAAACTAAATGGATGAGAAACATAACGGAAACGGTTAAGCACCTTCTTATTATCAATGTCCTTTTTTTTATAGCTTCATTAACCCTGGGGCAGGTGGCCTATGATATTTTTGCATTACACTATCCCTCAAATCCTAAATTTCATTTTTGGCAACCCCTAACCCATATGTTTATGCATGGAGATGTGGGACATATCTTTTTTAACATGTTTGGGCTCTATATGTTTGGCACTCCGATTGAACAAATGTGGGGAAAGAACAAATTCATTTTCTTTTACTTATCTACAGGTTTTGGAGCTGCAGCGTTACAATTGGGCTTGTATTATTTTCAAGTCTCCCAAGTTTCAGATTTGCTTTTTGCAGAAGGATTAAATGCGTTTCAAGTTGCACAATTTTATGAAACACGCGATTTATCAATGAATGTTGTTGAACGCATTGGTAGGGAACCGCTTTTAAACAGTTTGTCCGCCTTTAATAGCGTAATGGTTGGCGCTTCAGGAGCATTGTATGGTGTTCTTGTTGCCTTTGCTTTTTTATTTCCCAATGCCCGATTAATGTTGTTGTTCCCCCCAATTCCTGTAAAAGCAAAAGTGCTTGTGCCTCTGTTAATTTTAGGCGATTTGTTTTTTGGTTTTACTTCTTATTCCATTGGACCTATTGCCCATTTCGCTCATGTTGGCGGTGCCGTAACCGGCATAATTATGATGTGGTATTGGAAGAAGAATGAATTTGATAATAACCGATGGGATTTATGAATTTAAAAGATCAGATACAATCGAAACTACAACGGCTAAATGGAGCTGAAAAATTAATTGCAATCAACGTAGCCTGTTTTGTATTACCTCTATTTTTAAAAACCCTCTTTTTTCTATTTGCACTTCCCTTTGATACCTTTCTAGGGTTATTTGAACTCTCATCAGATTGGAGTGTTTTTATTTTTAGACCTTGGTCACTAGTAACCTATAGTTTTTTACACAGTGGTTTGTTTCATTTGTTTTGGAACATGTACCTTCTTTATTTTTCTTCACGATTAATTTTGAATTTATTTCCAGTAAAAACATTTTTTAACATTTATTTTCTTGGGGTTATTTTGGGCGGGATTACCTTTTTATTAAGTTTTTCCCTCTTTCCTGCCTTTCAAAACAGCACTCCTGTAATGGTTGGTGCTTCCGCTGGCGTTATGGCAGTCTTTATTTTTATGGCTACCTATAGTCCAGAATACAGAGTGCAACTTTTTTTGTTTAGTGTTAAATTATGGTATCTAGGTTTGGCTTTTGTTTTAATTGATGTTATCCAAATTCCTTCAGGAAATGCAGGAGGGCATTTAGCCCATCTAGGAGGGGCGTTATTAGGCTATTATTATGCTAAAAAATTAGCACAAGGCACAGATATTGGACTTCCCTTTGAGCGTTGGGTCAATCGCTGGGTGGATCTGTTCCGAAAAAAACCGACCCTTCGGACGGTGTATCGAAATACATCAAACGCAGCAAAAAAAGCCGTTTCAAAATCACAAGACGATACCCAGCAAAAGATAGATGCAATTTTGGATAAAATAAGCGACTCAGGCTACGAAAGCTTGACCAAAGAAGAAAAGGATATTCTTTTTAAAGCTGGCAAAAAATAGCCCTAGCGCATGAAACGAAAACGCTTCTTTTTTCGAATTCTTTTATTTTGTACAATCTTCTTTTTACTTCTTCAACTACTGGCCATGGATGTGTTGGAGACCTCATTTACATTTCCCATCCTCACGCTTCTAGTCCCGGTTTTTTGTATCTTAAATTTCCTCTTTTTTGTGTACTGGATTCTTCGGCTTGATTGGCCCGCCTTATTATTTATTTTGACCTTCGTATTTAGTTTTCCTCAATGGCAACGGCTATACCAAATAAAGGGAAATGAAATTCGTATGGAAGAAGGGGTGAGCATAATGAGTTTTAATGTTCGTTCATTTAATCGTTTTCAATGGATAAAAACCCAAGAGATTCCCAGCAGAATAGAAGCTTTTATACAAAATGAAAGCCCTGACCTTGTGTGTTTTCAAGAATTCGCTAAATCCCAAGCCCCTTCCTTTAGTGCCTATCCTTACCAAGAATTCATACCCTATCAAGAAAAAGGTTCAATTGGAACGGCAATCTTTTCTAAATACCCTATAAAAAACACAAAGGCAATTGTTTTTCCCTCTTCATCAAATGGGGGCATGCAAGCTGATTTGATACAGGGTAACGATACCCTTCGCATTTATAATCTTCATTTTGAATCACTTCGTATAGACGTTCGCGACACTTTACTAACAGCGGAGTACTCTCAAAAAATAAGAACAAAACTAAGCGAGGTATTTTTGAGGCAACAGCAACAGATCAACGCTTTTCAATCTGAAGCAGAAAAAAGTACGCTGCCATCAATATTGTGTACAGACCTAAACAATACTGCTTTTTCAAAAAGTTATCAGCTGTTAACTAGAACAAGAAACGACAGTTTTGTTTTGGGTGGTGAAGGCTTTGGAAGAACCTATCGATTCCCGTATTATCCCATGCGAATTGATTTTATTATGCCGTCAGAGGAACTTAAAGTTATCGATTTTATTACTCATAAAGTAAAGCTCTCAGACCATTACCCCATAACAGCAAAAATTCATTGGCCTTTCAATTAATTGGGGTAAACTCCCTTTTTTAAATACGATAAACTCCCGGGTCCTAGATTAAAAAGCACATCCAAAACACTAAGATTTGGAATAAATCCATACTTATTTTCAAAAACTTGTGTATAGGGATTTTGCGCCTGACGTTGTTTGTTTTTTGCAAAAAATAAAGTGTCTTTTAACGTGTGTTCCGATTTCGTAAACGCATGAATTTTATAGGAAAATTCTTGATCTAAAAGACTGTAAATTGTATTTAGTAGGGAAAGGTTATACTCAAATAAGGAGGTCGTTTTTTTATGATAAAAAGGATATAAATCTGCCTCATAAAATTCAAAAAAAGGAGAGGATCGGTATGCAGCACACAACGATTTCCAATGTTGTTTTTGCCAATTTGAGGCATAACAAATTTCAACTTCTTTTTCTTGTTGATGACTTTCAACCTTACGGTGTTCTACAGGGATGGTCAAAATTAGGGTGCCATTGGCACCGTAAATTTCTGTTCGGTTTCTAAAGGTTTGTTTTTGGTAATGCGTATTAGCTACAAAAGGGACAACCTCTTGCTGTAACAACCAAGCAAAATATGCAACATTAGGGAGGTAGGTCGGAACTACGACTTCCATTTAGGCCCTTGTTTTCAGTTTTCTTTTTCGGAAAAAACTGTACCCTTGCCATAGTGCCAACACGACGAGAAAGTAAGGGAAGTAGGAGAGTCTTTCCCCAGGACCATCAACAGTAGTAAATACACGATCCCAGCGGATACGCCAATTTTTAATTCCATCATTGATTCCCTCTATGCTAAACCAAATAAAAACAGGTTTGCCCACAACATGATCTTCCGGAACAAAGCCCCAAAAGCGGCTGTCTTCAGAACGGTGACGGTTGTCACCCATCATCCAATAATAGTCTTGTTTGAAGGTGTATTCTTGGGTAGGTATTCCGTTTATACGGATTGCTGAAGGGGTTATTTCTAAGGTATTCCCCTCATAATCTTCAATGATTTTTTTGTAAAGTGGAATGTTTTGATTCGTTAACGTAATTGTACTATTGCGTTTCGGTATCCATAAAGGTCCAAATTGATCTTCATTCCAATCAAAGGGAATTCGGTTTGGAAAAAAGGTTTCATTGGGAGCTTGTTTTCTGTTGACACGTTGAATTATACTATCAATTCCGGCGGTTTGACCTAACAATTGCGCTTCTTTGTCTGTCAATAGCATTTCTTTTTTTGATTCTAGCAATTCACTTACTCTCAAGCCTAATTTTCCAATTAATTCAGGAGGAAGCCCACGGGATTCCGTAATCACTACAAAATTATCAACCGTGTTTCCAATTCTACCTATAATATAGGGAACGAGTTCACGGTAACTGGATTCGGTTATATTCTCAATTTTATATTTACGATTAAAGTCTTTAAACCCTGCAGTTGCTAATTTTCGAGAGGAAACCCCTTTTTCAGCATATACGTCATAGCTAAACTGTACTTCAGCTCTTTGGGGCAACTTGTTTTTTATGCCATTAATATGAACTCTTCCATCAATAATAGAAAGGGTATCTCCCGGTAAACCCACACAACGCTTTACGTAGTTTGACTTTTTGTCAATCGGTTTATCCACACCCTTTTCCCGTACAAAAAATTGCCTTACCGTATCTGCAGGCCAACTAAAAACCACAATATCGTTGTGCTTAATTTTTTGAAGTGCAGGCAAACGGAAATAGGGAATTTGAGGTGATTTGAGATAGGAACGTACTTTTAATAAGGGAATGGTATCATGTACCATCGGAACCGAAACAGCTGTCATTGGAGCTCTAGCGCCATAATGAAATTTACTTACAAATAGAAAATCGCCAATTAAAAGTGATTTTTCTAGAGAACCCGTTGGAATGATAAAGGGTTGAATAAAATAATTATGTACTAATGTTGCTGCTACTATAGCAAATAATATGGAACTGATGGTTTCTCCCACACCTGTTCTAGGGACAAGACTCCGGTTTTCAATGTAGGTGGGCTTAGCGCTGTAGTTTAAAGTGGCAATGTAAAGGCCAAAGGTAAGTAAGACCAAAAAGGTGTCCTTGCTAGAGTTTTTTCCGAAACTGCGTAGGGTTTCGACCCAAATTACTCCGAACAAAATCAGGTTGATGGTAGGGATGAATAGTAAAATAACCCACCACCAAGGACGCCGAATTATTTTCATCAGTATTACCGCGTTGTATACGGGAACTGCAGCCTGCCAAGCCTTAAAGCCTGCAGCTTGATAAAGTTTCCATGTGCTTAGGAAGTGAACTCCTTGAACCAGGAGGAAAAAAAAGAACCACTGTGCTAGAGTCATAAAGTATTTTTTCAAAGATAAGGGTATCCATTTAATGGGGAGTTGGGTTTAAGGAATATTTAAAACATCCTGCATAGAATAATTTCCTTTTTTACCAAGGATCCATTCGGCAGCAATTACAGCTCCAAGGGCAAATCCGTCGCGACTAAACGCCTCATGGGTAAGTTGAATGGAGTCTACCTCTGAGGTATATGTTATGGAATGGGTTCCAGGGACTTCCCCTTCCCTGACGGCTTCAATAGCAAGGCGATCAGGATTTTGTCCATTTAGTTCCCACTGGTTGTACATATTTTCTTTGAGTATGGCCTCTGCAAGAGTAAGTGCGGTTCCGCTGGGGGCATCAAGTTTATGAATATGGTGAATTTCTTTCATTTTAGCTTGATAGGTCTCTTTATGAGGTGCCATCAATTGAGCTACTTGGGCATTAATTTTAAAAAAAAGATTTACCCCAATACTAAAATTCGAGGCGTATAAAAAGGCACTTTCTTTTTTGTGGGTGTATGCTTTAATGGTTTCTAATTGATCCAACCATCCTGTAGTACCGCAAACAACAGGTATATGATGGTCAAGTGCAGCTTTAATGTTTGCAACTGCTGCTGAGGGAATACTAAAATTAATTGCTACGTCGGAATCAGATAAAGCGCCTTTTTCCACTTCTTTATCAAGCACATAAACAATAGTGTGCCCTCTGTCCACTGCAAATTTTTCTATTGCTTTACCCATTCTTCCGTATCCTAAAAGTGCAATTTTCATAATGTTTATTTTAGGGTAATGGCCAATCGTAAGCCCGTTTGTTCTGGATCAAAAATGAGATTTGGCCGCACACTTAAATCATCATTCACATTAAATTGGAGTAAATGTGCACTCACATTGGCTTCTAAAATATTTAAAATATATGCGGCTGCTAAAGCCATAATGGCAATATCCCTATAATTTTTATGAAATTCCATGCCAATTAAAAGCTGATCGGTAGTTATTGGAATGTCTTTTTCCAAATATTCATCATCAAAAAACCCATTCAGTCTTCTTTTGTAAGCTGTACGGTAATTTTTCATTTCTTTATTTTGCAAGTTATAGTAGTAAAATGAAGTACCCAAAGCAGCATAAATAATGGGGACTTTCCACCCTTTTCCTAAATAAACTTGACCAAGTCCAGGTAATATGGCTGAGTAAAATCCTGCCTTAGCAGGGGTAAGAGGATCGGCAATTAAACGTTGAATTCTGGGCGTATACTTTTTATTAAATTGTAAAGAATCGGGTTGAAGGATTGAAAGAACTTCCTCTTTTTTGGGTGTGTCCTTTTCTTCTGTTTCCTCTTGTGACCAAAGGAAACTTTGGCTGAGAAGTACTACGGCAAGGATATAAAGTTTACTTTTCACCTTTGATTCGGTTAAGTATCTGTTGCAATTGTTCCTGAGATTCAAAATTGATTTTGATCACTCCTTTACCTTCACTATTTGTCGCAGCGGATACTGCTGTTTTTAGATAATCACTGAGTTGATCTGCTGCTTGGCTAACAAAAACAGGTTGATAGGCGGTGGTTTTTGGCGTCGTTTTTTTCGATTTTCGCACCAATTCCTCGACGGCCCTTACTGACAATCCTTTTTTTACAATCAACTGATAGAGATCAAGTTGTGTCTTACTGTCTTCCACATTTACTAACGCCCTTCCGTGTCCCATGCTAATAAAACCATCCCGGATTCCGGTTTGTACAATAGGATCTAATTTTAACAGCCGAATGTAATTGGTAATGGTTGATCTTTTTTTACCTACTCTTTCACTGAGTTGATCTTGCGTAAGTTGAATTTCCTCAATCAGGCGTTGATAGGAAAGTCCTATCTCAATAGGATCTAAATCTTGCCGTTGTATATTTTCAACCAAAGCCATTTCAAGGGATTCGTGGTCATTGGCTAGCCGTACATAGGCCGGAACGGTTTCAAGCCCTGCCATGGCGGTAGCCCGAAGCCGTCTTTCACCCGAAATAAGTTCGTATTGATCCCCTAGAATTTTTCGTACCGTAACGGGTTGAATGACTCCCAATTCTTTGATAGACGAACTCAGTTCTTTGAGCGCTTCCTCATTAAAATAGGTACGGGGTTGATTGGGATTTGTTTTTATTTTTTTAAGATCCAATTCTATAATGGTGCCAATAACCTGATCTGCATTTTTATCTTTAGCCGAATTGATTTTGTTGTCCGGGTCGTTTAACAATGCTGATAAGCCTCTTCCCAAGGCTGGTTTCTTATTCGACTTTGCCATTTAATTGTTCTTTTTTATCATTTCGTTTGCTAGTGATAAATAGCTTTTTGCTCCTCTACTAGCAGCGTCATAGGTAATTATATCTTCTCCAAAACTAGGGGCTTCACTCAATCGGATATTGCGCTGAATGATGGTTTTAAAGACCATTTTTCCAAAGTGTTTTTTCACTTCTTCAACCACTTGATTAGACAAGCGTAAACGGGTATCGTACATGGTTAGTAACAAGCCCTCTATGTCTAAATCAGGATTGTGAATTTTTTGAACACTTTTGATCGTATTTAATAATTTACCAAGCCCTTCTAAGGCAAAGTATTCGCATTGAATGGGAATGATGACTGACTCTGCGGCAACCAAAGCATTAAGCGTAATTAAGCCTAGAGAGGGCGCACAGTCTATAAATATATAATCAAAATCATTGGCGATTTTGCGAATTGCTTTTTTGAGCATGTACTCGCGGTCTTTTTTATCGACCAATTCAATTTCTGCCGCGACCAAATCAATATGGGATGGAATTAGGCTAAGGTTCGGGCTGTTGGTGGGTACAATGGTGTCTTTAGCCAAAACACTATGTTCTAACAACTGATAGGTACCATGGGCTACAGATTGCACCTCTATTCCAAGTCCAGAAGTGGCGTTAGCTTGAGGGTCGGCATCAATTAAGAGCACTTTTTTTTCAAGTACTCCTAGAGCAGCAGCAAGATTTACAGCCGTGGTTGTTTTTCCTACTCCTCCCTTTTGATTTGCAACTGCAATAATTTTACCCATGGGGTTGTTTTAAGCTTTTAAAAATACAATTATTTACCTGCTGTAAAAAGAGAAAGACAATCAATTATGTTTCTTTTTATCAACGGGTTGAGCCGCATCAAATTTACCGTAAACTGTCACCTGCCTCAATAATAAAAACGGTTTCGTTTTCTTTCTTATGTCCGTAGGCTTCGCGGGCAAATTGTTCAAGACTGTCTTTATTGTTTAATTTTTGAATCGTTTTTTGATCTTCTTCAAGGGTTTGTTGTAACGCTTTTTTTTGATTTTCTAATTGTTCAATTTCTTGGTTTAACTCAGTGTGAATCGTCCAAGAATGAGTGTCAATAAAAAGCATCCAGAGAATGAATCCAAGGAGTATTCCTCCATAAAGCAGGGAACTTCTTTTTTGTGAGAAAAGGTTTTTCCAATGAATTTTTTTCATTCAGTAGGAAGAATCGTTTCAGAAATTAATTCAACTTGTTCCGTAGTTATTTGACCAGTATAAGAATTGCCCCAACTGTTTAAAATATAATTCATTACATCTGCAATTTCTTCATTATCTAAGCCTTGGCTAGCCATAATGCCATTGTATTCCTCGTCGTTTACTACAATTTTCCCTTTTAGTCCGTATTTAAGCCCAGCAATACTCATGTCAATATTGTTACGTAAAAAATCAGAATCTTTAAGTGGAGGGAATACACCTGAAACCCCAACGCCGGTTGGAAGGTGACATTGCACACAAAAATCCTGATAGATTTCAGCACCCGCTTCGATGCTTTCTGTTTTTGTTTTTTCTGGAAACATAAAGGCTGCGAATGCCCCGACGCTTAATCCGTATAAAAGGAGGAAGAGTTTCATGAGTTAGGAATAATTTTTAAAATTCCTTTTCCTTCAACACCCACATATAAAAAGCCATCGGGCCCTTGAACCACATTGCGTACACGTCCGATTTGATCAAGTACTTTTTCACGTTTAACCACTTTATTGTTTTCAATAACCAATCGTTCTAAATATTGAAATGCCAGTGAGCCTGCAAACAAATTCCCTTTCCAGTCCGGATATACACCCGAGGTAGAAAAAGCCATTCCACTGGGGCCAATAGAAGGGACCCAATAGTAAAAGGGCTGCTCCATGCCTTCCATTTGTTTTTTATCGGTAATGGGTGTGCCACTGTAATTTATCCCATAAGTAATGGTAGGCCATCCATAATTTTTGCCCTTTTGAATGATGTTTATTTCATCTCCTCCACGGGGTCCGTGTTCAGTTTCCCAAAGCACTCCGGTTTCGGGGTGCATCACTAAGGCTTGCGGATTACGATGTCCATAAGAATATACAGCTGTTTTTGCACCATCAATGCCAACATGCGGATTATCTTGGGGAATGCTTCCGTCAAGGGTTAAGCGGTAAATTTTTCCTCCGTCACGGTTTATGTCTTGAGGGTTTTCGTCACGGTTACCTCGATCGCCAATGGAAAAGAACAAGTGTCCTTCTTGGTCAAAAACAATACGAGAACCCCAATGTTGTCCTTTTTTTGTATTTGGAGTCGCTTTGTATAAGAGTTTTAAATCTTCTAGTCTTGTGTCTACCAACTTAGCAGAATACAAGGCTGTGTTGCCTCCTAAACCATCTTCTTCCACATCAGCACTGAGGGTCATGTAAATCACACTATTTTTATTGAACTCAGGGTGCAAGGCGATATCTAAAAGGCCACCCTGACCACGAGAATATACCGGAGGTAAGCCCTCTACAGCCGTTTTTATGCCCTTGACAACACGATATAAGGTGCCTGATTTTTCAGTAACTAAAAAATCTTCTGGGGTTATAAATGCTAAGCCCCATGGAATATCAATACCTTCAGCCACTATTTCGTAGGAATAGGATAGGGTCTCTGGAGTTTCAATAAATGGAGGATTATCTTGTGCACAACCGACGGTTGTAAATAAGGCTAAGCTCAATGCAGTCAAAAATTGTTTCATGATGTTGTGTTTAATTCAAACTCAAATGTACAAAAGAGCCTGAGGAGTTTTCAAAATTTAATCATAAAATTAACCCTTTGCTCAATAGTGATTAATTTTTCAAAAAAAATCATGAATTAGTATAACTTAGAAACAAATTGCCGAACACTATTTTACTCCTTATGAGACAAAACGTTTCAAAATATCACCTTTTCGTAGCATTCTTTTTACTTCTTACTCCATTTGTAGCGGCTCAAGTTAAAGTCAATAAAATTCAAGTTGATTATCAAACAACTCCTTTGGGTATAGATGAGGAGGTCCCCTTTTTTAGTTGGCAAATGCAAACGCAACCCGCTGAAAGAGGAAAATTTCAAAGCGCCTATCAAATTGAAGTTCTCGACGAGAATAATCATACAGTTTGGAATTCAGAAAAAAGAGACGAGGATGTGTCAGTAGGAATTCCTTACGAAGGAAAAAAACTTGAATCCAGAAGGCAATACACCGTTCGTGTTTCGGTTTGGGATGAAGAACAAAACAAAACGGTAGGCGAATCTTATTTTGAAACGGGTCTTTTAAATCCTAAGGAATCGGCTTGGAATGGTGCCCAATGGATTGGGGGATCAGCGGAGGATTTAAATTTTTATTCTCATTACCTATCTGTTTTCAAATTGGATTATACCCTTCAATTGGAAAAAGCCACTCGTTCAAAAAAGGCATCGTTTGTTTTAGGAGCAAATGATCGGCGACTGCAAGACCGCAACAAAAACATTCAGGGGGTTCTCTCTAAAAAAAATGAATCCTACGTAGAATTTGAATTAGATCTATCTCAATTAAGCGCTGAAAAAGATGAGACGGCATTTTTAAATATTTATCGTGTTGGATATGCCCCTGGCGATTCACCAAAAGTGCCATTTGCTCAATTTCCAATAGCTAAAACGCTCCTGAATCTAGACAATCAATATGAAAAGCATCAATTTTATATATCCTGTGTTTTCGGTTTTTTTGAAATTTTTATGGATGGATTAGCACAGGAAAATAAAATTTCATTGGATGATGATAAAAGTTCTTCTCCAAGAAGACAAGTGGGTTTTAATGTGAATCCGGTGGGAACAGGAAATAATTACATTAGTTTTCCCATGCTTGCTGATGTAGGATTTAAAGTTAAGCCAAAACAAAAAGCCCATTTCAGTTCCTTGAATATTAAGCATTACCGAAGTCCTTCAAATATTGTATTTCAAGAAAAGGGTGAAGCGGTAAGTATTTTTAATGTTTGGCAAAAAAAGAATGCCTTTTGGATTGATTCAAATGGGTATCATCTTCAAGGGGGGGCTGAGGGTGTTGTCGTCATCTCAGATCCAAGCCGCAATGCCACTCCAATGTTACGAACCCAATTTGATACGAATCAAAAAGAGATTAAAAAAGCACGAATATATGCTACAGCTCGAGGAATTTATGAACTTTACCTTAATGGGGAAAGAATAGGGAACGATTACTTTAATCCGGGGTTAACCCAATACAATACCACACAAATGTATCAGACCTATGACATTACCTCTTTACTAAATAAGAGGGGTAAAAACGTGTTAGGCGCTTGGTTAAGTGAAGGGTGGTGGAGTGGTAACATAACCTATACTGGAGAAAACTGGAACTATTTTGGTGATCGTCAATCCCTTTTAGCACAACTCATAATAACCTATGAGGACGGAAGTGAGCAAATTATAGGAACCAATCCAACCCATTGGAAAATCTATACCGAGGGCCCTATTCGCTATGGAAGTTTTTTTCAAGGCGAAGTATACGATGCCAATAAAGAAGCAAGTATAGAGGGTTGGTCTACCATTGATTACCATGATGAAAATTGGAAAAACGCTGTAACAGTTCCTTTGAAAGGAACACAGTATAAAAGCGCATCACTTCCCTTTCAGAATCTAAAAATAATTGGTCAGTTGGGGAAAAATGCCTCTATTGTAAAAACTTTACAAGCGCAAAGTGTAAGTGAAGTACGTCCGGGTGTTTTTGTCTATGATATGGGACAAAACATGGTCGGTTTCCCTCGAATTAAACTTCCAAAAGACCAAACCAAAGACACAATAACCTTGCGTTATGCCGAAGTAAAATATCCTAAATTATCGGATTATAAAGGGAATGAAGATATGGTTATGCTCGAAAATATTCGCGCAGCTTTGACACAAGATATTTACATTCGCGCCAGGGGCAAAGAAGCAACTATCGCTCCGCGATTTACCTTTCATGGCTATCGTTTTATAGAAATTACCGGAATTGACAACCCATTGCCCCTTGCTGCTGTTGAAGGAAGCGTAGTTAGTTCTATTGATTCATTGGCATCCTATTATGAAACTTCTAATTCTTTAGTAAATAAATTATGGCAAAATATTACATGGTCACTACGGGGCAATTTTCTTTCAATACCTACTGATACACCAGCCAGAAATGAGCGTATGGGTTGGAGTGGAGATATTAATGTGTTTTCAAAGTCAGCTACTTACCTTACGGCGGCAGATCCTTTTTTGCGACGTCATTTATTAGCCATGCGTGACATTCAATCTGAACAGGGGAGATTTTCAGATGTGGCTCCTGTTGGAGGTGGATTTGGCGGAACTCTTTGGGGTAGTGCTGGAATTGTTATTCCTTGGGAATTGTATTTGCAGTATGGAGATAAAAAAGTGCTTGCTGAACACTATGAAGCAATGAAACACTATATGACGTTTTTAAACACTAAAATTAATCCCGATACAGGAATTCTAAACGAAGGCCCTTTGGGGGATTGGCTTAGTCCTGAGGAATTTAAAAATGATCCTACATTGCTTTGGACTGCCTATCATATTTTTGATTTAAACATTGTAAAACAAACTGCAAGTCTATTAGGATTCTCTGAGGAAGCAACGGAATACGAAAGACAGTATCAAGAGCGAAAAACATTTTTTAATTTACATTATGTACATCCAGATCATGGTAAAACCCTTCATCTCGGTAATCAAAGTTTGCGTTTTGGCCCCGCATTACCCCCTGAACGTCAAAAAAAGGCAGGTGATATTGTAGATACCCAAGTATCGTATGCCGTTCCCTTAGCATTGAATGCATTTAATGCTAATAATAAGCAAATGGCTCAACAGCATTTAGTAAAAGCCGTTGAACGTGAAAATGAAGATGAGTATGGAATTATACGACCAAAACACTCTTTAATGACAGGATTTATTGGAACAGCCTCAATAAATCCCTCATTGTCAAAAGCAGGTAGACATGACCTAGCTTACCGATTACTACAGCAAACCTCTTACCCTTCTTGGTTGTATTCTGTTAAAAATGGAGCAACTACAATATGGGAACGACTTAACTCTTTTACATTAGAGAATGGATTTGGAGGAAACAATAGTATGAATTCCTTTAACCATTATTCTTTTGGAGCTGTTGCGGCTTGGATGAACTCTTATTCGCTTGGCATTCAACGCGATGAAAAATCACCTGGGTTTAAGCATTTTATTTTACAACCTACACCTGATCCAACTGGTGAAATGAAGTATGCAAAAGGACATTATGATTCGGTTTATGGTCGAATTGAAAGTGCTTGGAAAACAACTCCCACAGGATGGGAATTTGAGACAACTATTCCCCCAAATACATCAGCAATTTGGATTCTTGAAGAAGCAAATCAGTGGGAGGTTTTAGAACATAGTAAAGGGGAACAAAAACCCCTTTTAGGCTATAAGTCAAAGAAAGTAGGCACTAATTTGCATACAACATTACCCTCAGGTAAATATCATTTTAAAATCACGAAGAAAAAATAGGGAAATATAGATTCATCAGAATAAGGAAACTTTTCCTAAAAAGTCGGGATGACAGGATTTGAACCTGCGACCCCACGCACCCCATGCGTGTGCGCTACCAGGCTGCGCCACATCCCGAATTGATCTGGTATTGTCGGGGTGGCAGGATTCGAACCTGCGACCTCCTGCTCCCAAAGCAGGCGCGATGACCGGGCTACGCTACACCCCGAAAAAGTGTGGGCAAATATAACATTAAATAAAATTCGAACAAATCGACACGTACTTTATTTTCTGTTAATTTGCACCCCATTTTCATCCACTTTAAGATGGAATTCTTTTTGTTGATCTTCTTGCTGATAATGGAGTTCAATGGATTTCGAAGTTGATTCACAATCCAAGCATTCTAATTCACGATTTCCCATAATCCAATAGTGTCCAGCAGTTTTGGAACTTCTGTACCCTTGATCATTAGCTGTAGGATAGGCCAAATAGCCTTTTAGGGAAGGGTCTATGTAGATGGTATTCCCCTCTGGGAGTTGGACCACTAATTCTACATCTTGATTATGAAATTTTTCCGAATAGGCCAATTTCCATTGCGTATTCAACAGTAATGTATTTTCTTCTTGATTCCATTGATACCGTATTTCATCAGCATGTTTTTGTGCTTCTTGGGGATCATACCCATGTGCTGATTTTTTAATCAAGAGTGTAGGCATTGGTGATTCGGTAGATTCAATACGGAGCTTTAATTTTTTATCAATCCACCAAGAATTGCTGTTTGGATCCTTAATAACATTGGTATTCTTAAATACCCATTTTTCCTGATGTTGATTAAAGACTTCACTTTTTTGCATTATTCTTAGTGTGTCTGTTTTACGTAACACAAGATCATGACTGACTTCTTTGGTTGCTTTTACGCTATTACTTCGAATTTCATGTGCCCCAAAACCAACCAAAACAACAAGCGTAATTAGCCATAAAACAGCTAAGCTATTGCGAACGGTTGATCCTAATTTACTGGCTTTTGAGCTGAGCAGCCGAAGTCCTAAGAAAAAAAGGAACAGAAAAGGGATTAGAATAAAAAATAGAAATGCAATGGATAAAAAGAGACTTGGTGTCCAATTTAAATTAAATAAATAAAAAGCAAAAGGCCAATGAAGACTACTAAAAAATAGCGCAGAGGTCCATCCTAAAACAACAGAAACAAATCCGATGATTGCAATAAAAAGAAAGATAACCCCAAGTACTCTAAAAATGATTTTAGGAATTAGTAGGATCAGTTCTTCTACGAAATTGAAAAACTTTTTTGATTTTTTTTTTACAGAATCTGAAGCTTTTTTGTAGTCAATATCTTTTAGTCTAGAGGAAACATCATCAAATTCTTCTTTTATTTTTTTTTCGATGTTGGCAATGTTGACGGGCTCTCCTTTCATTTTCAATTTATCTGCAGTAGTCTTTGCAAGGGGTATTAGGGCCCATAATAATACATAAAGAAGAATTAGGGCGCCTCCTGAAAACAATGTAGCGATAAACCATAATATGCGTAACCATGTGGAGTCAATTGCAAAATAGTAGCCTAATCCGGATAAGACTCCGCCAATGTATTTGTCTTCTGGATCACGAAACAATTTTTTAGAAGATGCAGTAGATTCTTTTTCGACAGATTCAAAAGCCTCTTCTGTGTCCATATCTTCAGGTTGACCTAAAATGGTAATCACTTTTTGTACATCTTCCTCATTGATGACATAGTCGGGATGTTTTTTAGCTTCCTGAAACAATTCGGCAATTCGAGTTTCAATATCTTGAAGAATTTCCTCACTTCCCGGAGTGTTTTTGAAAGCAATTTTAAGCTTAGATAAATAGTTTTTCAGCACAGAATAGGCATTTTCGTCTATGTGGAAAAAGGTGCTTGCTAGGTTAATGTTGACGGTTTTATTCATGAAAGATTATTTTTTGGTGATACTGGTAACAGCTTTGTTTAGTTCATCCCATGCGGACTTTAATTCGGCCAAAAAGGTTTCCCCTTTTGAGGTAATAGAATAGTATTTTCTAGGCGGTCCCGAAGTGGACTCTTCCCATCGGTATTGTAATAGATCGGCATTTTTCAAGCGTGTGAGTAAGGGATACACAGTACCTTCTACAACCAGCATTTTTCCTTTTTTTAACGCTTCTAAAATATCTGAAGAATACAAGTCCCTTCCGGCTATTAACGACAGTATACAGAATTCTAAAATCCCTTTTCGCATTTGTGCTGTTGTGTTTTCTAAATTCATAACGATGATGATGTTTGTATTGCAAATATATAAATAAAAAATAGAACTATGCAATACATAGTAATAAATTTTACTTTTAACATTTTTACAACATTTCAGGATAAAAAGGTATTGTACATTGAAGTCAAATTACTCCATATGTCTAGAAAGTTGAGTTATTACCGCCTGATATTAAGAAAAGTAAGTTTTGACCGCGAGTTGTTTCTTCGTGAATTAAAAAAGGCGTGTGAATGCTTAAGCCCCAGCGATAAAATGAAATTATTAGATTGGGTTAAACATTACGTAAAGGGTAATTCTATTCTTGACAATGCCGTTTCAGAATTTGCCTTTTAGAATTATACAGGAGTAACAATTCTTACATTATCAAACTTTATCGCCCCTCGAATAACCCCTTCAATGACTTCTGATAGCGCCTCAATAACAGGTAGTTTTAATTGACTTTTTGTGTAGATCATGCTTATTTCCCTAGCCGGTTCTGGACTTGTAAAATGGCGAAGATTTTTTGCGTTTTCTTCGGAAAGGTTTCGGGTTTGCAGATAGGGTAAAAGGGTCATCCCCATGCCTTCGTTTGCCAAATGGACTAAAGTTTCAAAACTTCCGCTTTTTAAATCAAACGATTTTGAAATGCGTGTGGTCTGACAAAGTTTTAATACATGTTCTCTAAAACAATGGCCGTCTTCAAGAACCAAAACATCCATTTTTTCAATGTCCTCAACTTCCAACGTTTTTAATTTTGATAACGGATGGGTAGGAGGGGTGTACCCCACAAAAGGTTCATAATACAGCGGCTTTTCAATCATCTTTGGTGTATCTAGAGGCGTTGCGGCAATTCCCGCATCTAATTTACCTTGCAGAAGTTCATCGAGTATAGAAGCAGTATTTAATTCTTCAATTTTCAAATTGACCTTTGGGAATTTTTTGATGAAGTTGTTTAAAAACATGGGAAGGAGTGTGGGCATAACAGTGGGGATAATTCCGAGTCGAAAATCACCTTCTACTGCGCCCTTTTCCATGGCGACAATATCGGTCATCCGTTTAGCTTCTTCTACAATTATTTTGGCTTGGGTTAAGATTTTTTGACCTATAGGGGTCAACGCAATTGGCTTTGTATTTCGATTGAATAATTTCACACCCAATTCTTCCTCTAATTTTTGAACTTGCATGCTTAGCGTCGGTTGAGTTACAAAGCATTTTTCAGCGGCGAGTGTAAAATTGCCTTCCTCGGCAACCGCTAAGGTGTATTGGAGTTGAGTTAGGGTCATAACTATTGTTTTTTCAAATATAATAAGAAAAAATTATAGGCATCAAAAAAGGATAGAAATATGTTGTGTCTTTGGATTTTGTTATAAGAGAATCAAATGATTTACTCATTAAGTATAGAAACTTCCATATGGATATTGGTTAATGGTGCTTCCCTATTGTCGATAACTTGTTTGTTTATCTCATCAACAACTTCCATTCCCGCGATAACTTCTCCAAATATTGTGTAGGATCCGTCCAGGTGATATGCCCCGGGGGTTTGCTGAACGATAAAAAATTCATAGGGAGAAGCGAGTTTGTGTGGATTTTCTATTTCACTGCTTGGCATAGATAGTACCCCTCTGTGGTGCTTGTATCCCTTTCGAGTATCCGGAGGGAGAAGGTATTTGCCTATTTCCCCTCTTTTTTTTGAGGTTTCATAACGATCTGAATTACCTCCTTGGATTATAAACCCCGGGACTACACGATGAAAAGTGGTGCCATCAAAATAGTTTTTCTTGGTTAGGTAAATAAAATTTGCGCGATGATAAGGAGTGTTTTTATACAGCCGGATGTCAATAGTGCCAAACCGCGTTGTGATCCTTACCTTATCTTCAGGGTTTTCCTTTTCATAATTGAAAAAAAAGGGAATGGCATTTTTATCATTTAAAAGAAACGGTTTTTTTTCAGCCTCACTATTTTTATCAATTCCCTCAGGAAGAGCATCGGAAGTGTCTTGTACTTCTTGTTTAGTTGTCGAACTTTCAGGGGTTGAGGAAGTTGTCTTCTTGTTAGGAGGAGGGGACTGACATGCTATCGCTATTAGTAGCAGAACCAAGGAGAGATTTTTTACATTTGTACGCATCATGGATTACCAAACCTTTATTGATTGTCTTTCAAAGGTAGCAGATTTGAACTTACCAGGAAAATCAGCACATTTAGAAGCCGCGCCACTTCATCGACTACAGTCCTTGCATCAGGAAAACTACCGCGATCAGATTCAAACGGCAAAACAAGCCGCGGTATTGTTGAATTGTTATCCTAAAAAACAAGCAATGCAACTTTCGTTAATTCAACGAACGCTTGACGGAGGTGTTCATTCAGGTCAAATTGCCTTTCCTGGCGGTAAAAAAGAGAAAAAAGATGGGTCTTTATGGGCCACGGCCTTGCGTGAATACCAAGAAGAATTAGGAAGTAAACCCTTTTCAAGTTCCCCCTTACTTCAGCTTTCCTCAATTTACATACCACCAAGTGATTTTTTAGTCACCCCATTTATTGCGGTCGAACCCGATACGCCTACGATATCTCCCGAGCCCAAAGAAGTAGCCTTACATATTGAAATGCCAATTGAAAAACTTATTTCTTTAAAGATTAAACAGAAACCTATTCCTTCTGGAGCCTTAAAGGGAACAGTAGTTCCAAGCTATACTTTTGAAAATCATTTCATTTGGGGGGCAACAGCAATGATCTTAACCGAATTTAAATTTATATTGCAAAATCCCATTTCGAATTAATTCTATCTTTGGTTCGATTTAATATCCATTATGTTTAAAAGGAATCCTTTTGGTCATTACCTCATTTTAAAAAAATGGCTCATTAGGTATTTGGGATTTATGACACACCGCAGGTACCGCGGTTTCAACGAACTTAAAATTGAGGGATCTGAAATCATTAAAAACCTGCCCGATACCAATGTATTATTTATTTCCAACCATCAAACCTACTTTGCTGATGTTGTGGCGATGTTTCACGTTTTTAACGCCAGTCTAAAAGGAAGAATTGATAGTATAAAAAACGTAGGCTATTTATGGAGCCCAAAGCTTAACATTTATTATGTTGCAGCCAAAGAAACCATGAAGGCGGGCTTATTACCCAGAATATTAGCTTATGCAGGCTCGGTTTCTATTGAACGTACATGGCGAGAAGGGGGCAAGGAAATCAACAGACAAGTTAAATTTAGTGATATAACTAATATTGGAACAGCATTGGATGATGGGTGGGTAATTACTTTTCCACAAGGCACTACTCAGCCTTTTCGACCTGTTAGAAAAGGTACAGCACACATAATTAAACGTTACCAGCCAATTATAATTCCAATCGTTATTGACGGTTTTAGACGCTCTTTTGATAAAAAGGGACTTATGATCAAAAAAAGAGGCATTTTACAATCCATGATTATTAAACCCCCTCTTGAAATTGATTATGATAATGAGAGTGTAGAGGACATTTTAGAAAAAATACAATACGCTATTGAACAACATCCTACTTTTTTAAAGGTGATTCCTAAAGAAGAATTAGAAGCCAAACAAAAATTGGATGTTACTCGTCAATGGGACTTTTAACTTTTAGTCTATAATCCCAGCACAGCTTACTCTTGCGCCTGCTGCTCCAGAGGGTTGTGAGGTAAGATCATCAGCACCTTGATGAACTATTACAGCCTTACCCGATAAATCTTTAGTAGGATCATCACATCCTAAGCACCATAAATCTGTTTGAAAAGAAATTGACCCATTTCCTTCCGCATCGACTTCAAAGTTTCCAATGTCTCCGCGATGGTATCCCTCGCTATTTCCCCAAGCACCATGATTTTCAAAAGTAGGATTCCAATGACCTCCTGCAGAACTTCCGTTCTCGGCTGAACAATCGGCTTGTTCGTGAATATGAATGGCATGAGTGCCTTGGCTTAATCCGGTTAAAGACGCCTCAAGAGAGACACTGCCATTTTCTTCAGTTAAGGTCACCTTTCCTGATGCCTCACTGCCACTTTTTGGATCCAATGAAAATTGAATTTTTTTGATGGTTTTGCGCTCTTTCATATCAGCACCATCCATTGCACTGGATTCTGCCGTAAGGGCTTTTACTTTAGCCATTACTTCTTCATGACTTCCCTCAAGGGTTTGAATTTCTTCTTGCATTTCACCATTTACTTCAGTTACGGTGGTTATTGTGGCTACTGAACCCTTTTCTGATCGTTCTACTTTCACCTGAACGGATTTTTCGGTTTTCGTATCGGTGTTGTTTTTACATTGTGAAAAGGTAAAAAGAAGTAGTGTGGATAATAGGAGGAGTGTATTTTTCATATTCTAATTTGTTATCAAGGTGGAGCTAAATTAAGTATTCTTTTTTGATTCCAAAAGGCAACAGGTCTTCACTCTTCTTTTAATTCATCTGTTGATTATTCTTTATCTTTACTCGAAAATGCAACGTGAAAATTTATTATTGGGGAATTCTTATCCCGCTATTTCTCTCGTGTAGATCGGCATATCAAACCCAAGATTTTGATTTTAGAACCGCTCCAGAAGCTCCAAATTATGAGAGTGAATCAAGTTGGGCTGTTCTCCCCACACAATGGCCAAAAGCTTTAGAAGAAGTAGTAGGTCGCTTTCAAGAACGTCCTGCTGATGTGTTTTTTATATATCCCACCCTTTTTTCTTCAAAAAAGGATTCCCGTTGGAATGCGGATGTAATGGATCAAGAAATCCGAAATCAGGTGCTATCAAGGGCTGTTCCCTTTCAATCTTCCGCATGGGCCCAAGCGGCAAATTTATATGTGCCTTTTTACAGACAAGCACATTATCGCATTTTTGTTGATCCCTATGCTGCTCAAGGAGAAGAAGCCGGCGAATTGGCCTATCGAGATGTTAAAAGGGCTTTTGAATACTACTTAGCTCATTTCAATAAAGGAAAACCGATCATTTTGGCTGCGCACAGCCAGGGATCATTACATGCAAAGCGGTTAGTAAAAGATTTTTTTGATGGGACCTCTTTACAGTCTCAATTGATTGCGGCCTATTTGATTGGAGTGAAAATAAACCCTTCTGAGTTTTCCCATATCGGTCCACTTACCTCACCCCATTCTGTTGGAGGTTTTGTAAGTTGGAATACCTACAAACAAAACAATTTGCCAAAACGGTATGAAAAATGGTATAAGGGAGGAGTAGTTACCAATCCGATATCATGGGATGAATCCAAGATTGGACTAAAATCTTCCCATTTGGGGGTATTGTATTCAGATAAAAAAATATATCCAAATAGCCTTACGGTTGAACGTATCGACGGCATGCTTTGGGCGAGTGTGCCTAAAGTGCCGAAGCGGATATTTCTATCCTTTATAAAAAATTATCATTTTGCTGACATCAATCTGTTTTGGAAAGATATTCAACAAAATGCTGTTGATCGCACTGCGGCATGGCTGCAACAAAACAAAGGAACATGGTAGCCTTAGACACACTTTTTGAAGAAGCTAAAACACAATGGACTAATGCTCTAAACGAGGCTAGACATCCATTTCGTTACTTTGTACTGGGCACTTCAATTCCTGATCATTATCCTCAAATCAGAACAGTTGTATTGAGAGATTTTGATTCTAAAAACCTAGTTTTTACGATTTATACTGACAACAGGACCCAAAAAATTAAAGACTTAACACGGCAGCCTAAAGCACAATTATTATTTTATCATCCCGAAGAGCAATTGCAATTAAGAGTAAGTTGTACACTCTTGGAAATGCAGTCTTCAAATCAAATTTTTCACAGCTTACCTCAAAAAAGTCAACGTGACTATACCGTAAACCCTGCTCCAGGTAACCTTATCGATTCCCCTGAATCAATATCATACGGCAAAGAAGCCCTGCATTTTAGAAAACTACGTTTTCAAGCTCAAGAAATGGAATACTTAAAGATTCAAAAACCGATGCACATAAGAGCATTGTTTTTTCTGTCTCAAGATTGGAAAGGACAATTTATTGTCCCTTAATTTGAGAATAGAAGTCCATCTTTTTTTTGTAATTTCAACCGTACAAACAAATCTTAATCAAATGGCTTCTAAAAATACTTCACTTCCGCGCAGAAAATTTATTAAAAAGGGAATTGCTGCTTCTTCAATTATGATTGTTCCTCGACATGTTTTGGGCGGAGTGGGATATACTTCGCCAAGTGATCAACTTGCTCTTGCAGGAATTGGAGTAGGCGGGAAGGGGTCTAGTGATATTCGAAATGCTTCGGTTGACGGTCGTGAGCGTGTAGTTGCATTGTGTGATGTCGATCGTTCTGGAGCCAATGGGATTGGAGATTCCATGAAACGATTTCCAAAAGCCACCTTTTATGAAAGCTTTAAGGAAATGCTTGATCGTCAAAAAGACATCGATGCCGTTACCATATCAACACCTGACCACAATCATGCCGCTGCCGCGGTATATGCAATGCAAAGAGGAATACATGTTTATGTACAAAAGCCGTTAACGCACAATATTTATGAAGCCCGCCTATTAACAGAAATGGCAAGAGAACAAAAAATTGTCTCTCAGATGGGGAATCAAGGGGCGTCCAACCCCGAGCAATTAGAAATTCAAAAATGGATTAACGAAAAACGAATTGGAACCATTCGAAAAGTTCACGTTTGGACTGATCGACCCGTTTGGCCTCAAGGTATTGCTATGCCCAATCCAGACGAAATGCAAAAACCCGAAACTTTAAACTGGGATTTGTGGTTGGGTCCAGCTCAAGAAACCCCCTTTATACCCAATTTGCACCCCTTTAATTGGAGAGGATGGTGGAATTTTGGCACGGGGGCTTTAGGCGATATGGGATGTCATTTAATTGATATTCCTTTTAAAGCATTAGGACTTAAATATCCTACTGATGTTGAATGCAGTATTGGTTCTTTATATTCGCAAATGTGGTCTCCTGATTATTACCCAGAAGGATGTCCAGCCTCTTCTTATGTTTCCTTGCATTTTGATGCAACCGAAAAAAATGACAGTACAATTCAAATGATTTGGACCGATGGGGGAATAAAACCCGTTCATCCTGATGAATTGCCAACTGAAGTTGATATTGAACCAAATGGAGTAATTATGATGGGAGATAAGGGAATCATTACTTGTAACTATTACGGTCAAGATCCCAAACTCTATGTTAAGGGAGCGCCTGTGGTAAGCGCAATTAAACCGACGGTAACCGAACCCGAATACGGACATCAAAAACAGTGGGTTGACGCCTGTAAAGCTGGATTTAATAGTGCTGAACACCAAGCACTAACGTCCTCTTTTGATTATTCAGGCCCACTTACGGAAACCGTATTAATGGGGAATATTGCAATTCGAAGTTATCTACTGCAAAAACAAAATAGCGCTGGCCAGAACGAATTTATAGGACGTAAAAAGCTCTTGTGGGATGGTGATTCTATGAAAATTACCAACCTTGAAGAGGCGAATCAATTTGTAGGGCGCTCTTACCGAGAAGGCTGGGCATTAATCTAATTTCTTTGAAGGTACTTGTAACAGGTGGTCTGGGGTATATAGGTTCTCATGTAACCGCTCTTCTTTTGACAAGTGGATATGAGGTAGTGTGCCTTGATAATTTAGATAATTCTAGTGTTGATGTATTGGAGGGCATAAAAGCTATTGCAGGAAAAGTTCCTGTTTTTGAACCGGTTGATGTAAGAGACAAAAAGGCCTTAGAGCAGGTTTTTACGATGCATGGTCCCTTTGATGGGATTATCCATTTTGCAGCCTATAAGGCGGTTGAAGAAAGTGTTCAGAAGCCCTTATTATATTATGAAAACAACATTGTAGGATTAGTACATATACTATCTTGTGCTACAGCCTCAACAACTCCATTCATATTTAGCTCTTCCTGTACGGTTTACGGTCAGGCCAGAGAACTTCCAATAGAAGAAAGCGCACCTTTACAGCCTGCCATTTCACCCTATGGAAATACTAAAAAAATGGGGGAAGAAATTGTACGTGATACCTGCCATTCCTCTGCCGGTTTTAAAGCCATTTTATTGCGTTATTTTAATCCCATTGGCGCACATCCTTCAGGTAGTATTGGTGAAAAACCCAAAGGAGTTCCTCAGAATTTAGTTCCCTATTTAACCCAGGCAGTAGCTGGTATTCGTCCCGCATTAAGTGTTTTTGGTGATCAATATGACACCCCTGACGGCACCTGTATACGTGATTACATTCATGTTATGGATTTAGCTCACGCCCATATAGAAAGTTTAGCTTATTTGTTAAAGAATAAGAATACTGCGTCTTGTGAGGTTTTTAATGTGGGTACAGGGCATGGAGTGAGTGTTTTAGAATTAATTAAGGCATTTGAAAAGGCCACAGGGCGTAAAGTACCTTATAAAATTACCGCACCAAGAGCAGGGGATACCGTAGCTGCCTTCGCTTCGACTAAAAAAATTAGCCACGCTATGGGGTGGAAGCCAAAGTATTCACTTGAAGAAGCTCTTCTTAGCGCTTGGAATTGGGAACAGCAAATGAAAACCACAAAAAAATAATACTTAACATAATTAAACCTTTGTTTACTATCATGAAAAAAGCAAATAAAATGGACAGAAGAAATGTGCTTAAAACCATGGCCTTGGGTTCGTCCGCCATGATTCTTCCCAATTTAAGTACAGACTCAAAACAAGATACACTGCCTCTAAAAGGTAACATCCATCATTCCGTATGCCAATGGTGTTATGGGAATATGCCTTTAGCATCACTAGCTAAAGAAGCTCAGCGTATCGGATTAGTAGGCATTGATTTAACAGGTCCTGAGGATTGGGATACTCTCAGAAAATACGGTTTAGAAGCAACCATGTGTTGGGGCGCAGAACTCAATCTTGTTGACGGTTTTAATGATCCTAAATTTCATGATACATTAGTTCAACGGTATATGGATCACATTGATTTGGTAGCCAAAGCGGGGTTTAAAAACCTGATATGCTTTAGTGGAAACCGAAGAGGTATGGACGATGAACAAGGACTTGTCAATTGTGAAAAAGGGTTGAAGCGTATACTAGGTCATGCTGAAAAAAAAGGGGTTGTACTTCAAATGGAGCTCTTGAATTCTAAAGTTGATCACAACGACTATATGTGTGATCATACAGATTGGGGGGTTGCCCTTTGCAAAGCCTTGGATTCAGATAACTTTAAATTGCTATACGACATTTACCATATGCAGATCATGGAAGGCGATGTTATTCGAACAATTGAAGAAAATCACACCTATATAGGTCATTATCATACTGCTGGAGTTCCTGGACGTCATGAAATTGATGAATCTCAAGAATTGTATTATCCTGCCATAATGGAAGCCATTTTAAAAACAGGATTCACGGGCTATGTAGCACAAGAATTTATCCCCCAAGAGAAAGCCAATCAGGGGATTGATTCATTAGAAGATGCCGTCAGACGATGCGATGTTTAGTACTTCGCTGAGGTACCGATATAACTTGTATTCTGGATAAATGTTCGTAAATCTTCGTTGGCTTTAATTAGGTCTTCATTGCGGAGATACATCATATGTCCACTGCGGTAGCCTTCAAAGAAGAAGCGATCTTTTAACTTTCCACTAGGATCAACTTGCCACATGGTGTATTTGGCATTAAAATAAGTAGTTGCTCCATCGTAATAACCCGATTGAAAAAGTACTTTTAAATAAGGGTTTTCGGCCATGGCTCTTCGTAAATCTTCACGAACATTATCATTATCATTATTCCAAGGGCGAACAGGTCCAAACATATTGTATTTTGTATCGGTTACAAATTTTAATTCTTTTCGAATGTAATGGTTTATGGCGGGTGTAAAGGAATGTAACCAAGAAGTGAGTTCTGCGCTATAATCAGGCCGAGTACCGATATCTTTACCATCTATACCTAAGTATCGAGAATCTAAACGCCCGATGGTTTTTCCTTCATGACGCAACAAGTCCTTCCAGAAAAAAGCCGTTGGGACATCTAAATTATTTTGCAAAATTGAACTTTCAGAAAGCCCTGAATAGCGCGCCATTTGAGCGGCTATACTATTGCGTTCTTCGGTGGAAATAAAACCGCCTTTGGCTAGGGCAGGAATAAGCTTTGTTATGGTAAAATCTTCAACTTCAGGAAGCATATCAGTCAAGTCCCTTTGCTGTAAATCGGCCGGAAGCTGCTTGTGAAACCAGGCTGCAGCAGCATAATACGGTAGATTCAATGCAGAAGAAACAGGACCCCCTTCGCGTAATACTTTGTAATCAGCAGGGGAAACCATGATGACTCCATTCAGATACATCCATTCATTTTCTTGGAGAGCTGCTGACAATCCCATAACCCGGGTGCCACCGTAGCTTTCACCGATGATGTATTTTGGAGATTCCCAACGCTGTTTTCTATTTACAAAAGTGGTCATCCATTCTGCTAAATATTTGATATCCTCATTAATTCCAAAAAACTGTTTCCGATCCGGTTTTTTTCCGTCAACCTCCAACATTCTTGAATAACCCGTATTCACCGGATTTATGAAAACAATATCGGCTACATCTAAAATTGAATTTGGATTACTCTTAAAACCGTAAGGTTGTACAGGGTATCCTTCATCGTCAATTTTTAAAATTTTTGGCCCTGTATAGGCAACATGCATCCATACTGATGCTGATCCAGGTCCCCCGTTAAAGGAAAAGAGTAATGGACGTTCTGCTTCATTTTTGCTATCTGTCCTTTTATAATAGGTATAAAATAGGGTAGCGATAGGGTTTCCATCCACATCCCATACAGGCTGTGTTCCCGTTTGCGCTTGATAATTTACTGATTTTCCTTTTATGGTAGTAGTGTGATTTGTAGTCACCACGGTGTCAACAGGAATTGATCTTTTTTGTGCAAAGCTGAAAACAGATACAAGGAATAAAGTGTAGAATAAAGATTTCATATAGTTTAGTTTGATCTGTTAAATGTAAAAAAAAACCTTCTCAATTTGAGAAGGTTTTAGTTTGTTCGTTTAATTAATTTTTAATTCATTGAATAGGAAGCTCTTCTATTAATGTTAGCTCTTCGGCTCATGGCTCGACCATTCACCGTATTGTTATCGCCCATTAATCTAGTTTCTCCATAACCGATTGTTTCAATTCGGCTCGCTGCGATTCCCTTATCAACAAGATAAGCTTTAACTGATGTCGCGCGTTCTTCTGAAAGTTTTTGGTTTAAGGCAGAACTGCCATCACTTGAGGCATGTCCTTCAACTACAATACTTGCTGAATCGAATCGATCAAGAAGTGATTTTAATGAATCTAAAATCGCTTTATCAGAAGCGTCAAGAGAACTGCTGCTTGCAGTAAAGTAAATTACATTGGCTTCATTATTGAGGAAATCAATCAAGTCGGTTGGTTCTGTAGGACATCCACTATTAGAGGCTGGGCCTGCAACATCTGGACAATTATCGTCTTTATCAAGAACGCCATCACCATCGGAATCAGCCCAAGGACATCCACCATTTGCTGAATCTCCTGCTGTTGTAGGACAACGGTCTACATTGTCAGCTACACCATCGCCATCAGAATCAGGGCAACCCATCATAGCTGCAGATCCCGCTTGGTTTGGACACTGGTCATCTGCATCAGCTACGCCATCACCATCAGAATCGGGACAACCTTGAAGAGCTGCTGAACCTGCTTCTTCAGGGCATCGGTCTTTATTGTCAGGAATTCCATCACCATCAGTATCTGGACATCCATTAAATTCTTTTAAGCCAGGCACGTCTGGACATTCGTCTTTTTGATCAGGCACACCGTCTTTATCGGCATCACCAGCACCAAAATTGTAACTTAGTCCAATAACATGCTGTAAGTGATTAAACGTATGTTGTTCTCTTTTTCCGCGATAGGAAGTACTCACATTAATGGCAAAATTGTTATCCAAGAAAAAGTTCACTCCAATACCACCAAGAAAATTGGGGCTACTTTCAGTCGAGGGAAAAAGACCCTCTTTTTGATTGTCTTCACTGAAACGAGCCATCCCGTAACCTGCAAAAAGATAAGGAATGATATTTTCGTCAGCAAGGTTGAATTTCACAATACCGTCTAAGGAAGTGTAGTTTAATTCTTGATTGTTGTTTTTTACGTTGTTTAGTGCGTATTGTGCTCCAATGGAGAAACCAGCACCAAGATAACGGGATAAACTAAGAGCGGGTGCTCCAAAATTAAAACCAGAATCTGTGTTATCTCCTTGAAGATTGATTAAATCAGCCCCTACAGCTATAGCCCAGGGATTTTGAGAGTTTTGTGCAGAAGTAGTAAAACTTATTGCAACTGTTGCAATAAGGGCAAGTAGGAAAGATTTGTATGTTTTCATAATTAGGGTATTTATGTATCAAATATACAGTAATAAAAGGAATTAATTAAAAAGATAAACTAGTTTTTTATACCATGATAAGGTATTGATAGTAAGCACTATAGATTCTTTAGGCTTTTATTTTTTCTTTCTTTTATCGAAATTGATTTTAATTGTTTGGAAGTTGCATGTCATACCCCTAAATTAGATTCATGAAAAATTCTTTACAAAATTTACTGAGTTTGTTAGCTTGTGTAGCCGTAACAGTCTCATGTACTTCAAAAAAAAGCGACACCGAATGGCAAATTTTGTTTGATGGTAGCTCTTTAGACGGTTGGCGGGCGTATAATGGGGAGGAAATGCCCCCAGGTTGGAAAATCATCGACAGCACCTTGACCTTCAAAACAGAACAGATTTTAGAGCAAGATTACGATTATAAAGGAAGCCGTGACATTATTTATGGTGCAGAGTCTTTTGATAATTTTGAATTGTACGTAGAATGGAAAATACCAGTAGGTGGGAATAGTGGAATTTTTTATCATCTTCAAGAAGGATACGCGGGACCCCCAGAGGTAGCTCCAGAATACCAATTAATTGATGATGAAAACTATGCCTCGATCCACGATATAGAATCGTATAACATTTCAATGGGTTTTGAAAACCCAAGTCAATTGCACCCTTTGCAAAAAACGGGAGCAGATTATGCGATGCATGCTGTAGTAGAAAGTGAAAAAATATTAAATCCTCCGGGAGATTGGAACTCCTCAAAAATTATTTTTTCACCCAATCAAGTTGAGCACTGGCTCAATGGAAAAAAAGTATTGAGTTTTGTCCCTTGGTCTGAAGATTGGTACGCTAAAAAAAGCAGTGGTAAATGGGAAAATGCCCCAGATTATGGTACCTTTAAAACCGGTTACATAGGTTTTCAAGATCACGGAAGTGACTTGTGGTTTCGTAACATTAAAATCAAAAGAAGATAATTTATAATCCTATGAAAAAAAGAGATTTTCTTAAAACAAGTATGGCTGTAGCCTCCTCTGCCTTACTTCCATCCTCATTAATGGCGTTAACATCAAAACCAAAAAGCGCACGTTTGAGAACTGCCCATATCGGAGTTGGAGGAATGGGCGCGGCAGACCTAAAGTCAATTGCTTCTCATGATGCTGTTGATGTTGTTGCACTTTGTGATGTAGATGCTAAAAATTTAGCTGCTGCCCATGAATTGTATCCAAAAGCAAAGGTCTTTTCAGATTATAGACAATTACTAAAGGAAATGAGTACAGAAATTGATGCTGTTGTGGTGTCTACTCCTGATCATACTCATGCACCGGCCTCATTAATGGCAATGGAAATGAACAAACCGGTTTATTGTCAAAAACCCCTTACACATTATGTTTCAGAAGCCAGAGCCATGAGAAAAATGGCGGATGAAAAAGGGTTAATCACTCAAATGGGGATTCAAGTACATTCGTTTTATGATTATAAGTTAGCTACAGTACTTATTCAGTCGGGTATTATAGGAAAAGTACATACGGTGCATGCTTGGTCGCCCAAAAATTGGGGATACGACGGTCCCGTTCCTAAAGGACAGGATGCTGTACCAGAACATTTGGATTGGAATTTGTGGTTGGGCACATCAAAAGAACGCCCCTTTAAGTCAACCTATTACCACCCAGGGAATTGGCGTAAATTAGTGGATTATGGTTGTGGGACATTAGGCGATATGGGAGTTCATATTTTTGACACCCCCTACAACGCACTTGCTTTAGACGTTCCTTTAACCATTAAAAATAAATGTAGAAAACCTAACGGATATAGTTTTCCTGAAAATAACTCGGTAACCTATACTTTTCCGGGTACTCCCTACACCACAGAAAATCTTACTTGGATTTGGTCTGATGGTCCAGGAGCTCCAAGCTCGAATAAAGATTTAAAATTGCCTAATAAAGACAAACTTCCCTTACAAGGAGCAATGTTTGTTGGAGAAAAAGGGCGATTGTTGCTCCCTCATTTTATGGAATTACCTCGCCATATTGTAGATGGTGCCTACCAAGAAATCGACATTTCAAAATACGACCCAAATAACGCATTTGGGAACACTAAAAATGATTATGAACGTGATGCGCCTAAGCATTACCATCAATTTGTTGATGCTTGTTTAGGTCAGGATCAAGTTTCTGCTCCTTTTTCTTATTCTGCACGATTAACGGAAACCATTTTATTAGGCGTTATCGCAGGTCGTTTTCCCAATAAAACTTTGCATTGGGATAACGAGAAAGCCGAATTTAAAGAAAAAGAAGCCAATCAATTCTTGAGTGGAGCCTATCGGGAATTTTGACAGTATAATTTTTGTTTAATCCGCAACCTAAGGTGTTGATTCAAAGTATTAAAAAATGAACAGAAGAAAGGCAATTCAGCAAGTGGGCCTACTCACAGCAGGTGCAATTTTATTGCCCTATGCCTGTCAAGATATAGGTGTGCCTGTTTATTCCAACCTCCCTTTGTTGGGCAAAAAGGAACAAGAGTTGATCGGTTATTTAAGTCATGTGCTATTGCCCGATGACACCCAAAGCTTTCCTGCCCCAGAAAGCAGACAACAGTTTGTATTAACCATGATTAATGATTGTAGCGACGCAAAACAACTTACGGCCTTTGTTGGTGGTTTCGAAGCCTTTCAATGGGCAGTATCACCCAAACAAACCCTCAGTTTTGATGAGTTGACAGAAGATGAACAAAGGGTATTCCTGTCCAATCAATGGGAACAAGATACCGTAATACGTGATTTTTTAAATGTTATAAAAAGGTATTCACTTTTACATTTTGAAACTACCCAAGCCTACATGACCGACTATTTAAAGTTTGAATTTATGCCCGGTCGTTATCTGGGCAAAGTAGCTGTATAATACGAAAAAGATGAAAGCAAATACCTTCGATGCCATTGTAATTGGTGCTGGAATGGCTGGCGGTTGGGCAGCTAAAGAATTTACTGAAAAAGGGTTAAAGACCCTATTGTTAGAACGCGGCCCCAATGTAGAGCACCTAAAAGATTATCCCACAACAAACCTACAGCCCTGGGAATTTCCCCATAGAGGCCAATTGACCTCAAAAGAAATTGAAGAAAATCCGATTGCTAGCCGCTGTTATGCTTTTCGCGAGGATGCCAAACATTTCTTTGTTAAAGACAAGGAGCACCCCTATAATCAAGTCAAGCCCTTCGATTGGATTCGTGGCTATCAAGTAGGAGGGAAGTCCATAATGTGGGCCCGTCAAGTACAGCGATGGAGTTCTTATGATTTTGAAGGTCCTGCGCGCGATGGATATGCTGTGCCTTGGCCTATTGGTTATACCGATTTAGCCGATTGGTACAGTTATGTAGAGCGTTTTGTTGGGGTAAGTGGAAACAAAGACGGACTTGATGTTCTTCCTGATGGTGAATTTTTAAAACCGTGGGAAACCAATGCAGTAGAAGAATATTTTAGTGAGCAGGTCAAAAAACACTATGCTGATCGGCATGTAATTTATGGACGCTGTGCACATCTTACTGAATCAAAGCCCATTTTTGTGGAGCAGGGTAGAGGACTTTGTATGAGTCGAAGAATTTGTCAACGCGGGTGCCCACTTGGAGGGTATTTTAATGTAAATTCAACGCTTATTCCCTGGGCGCTCAAAACAGGAAATTTAACATTAAAAACCGAGCGTGTTGTTCACTCTATTTTGTATGATGAAACGTCCCAAAAAGCGATAGGTGTTCGTGTTATTGATGCAAATACCCACGAGAGTCAAGATTTTTTTGCTAAAGTAATTTTTGTAACCGCAGCAACCCTAAACACCAATTTGATTTTATTAAATTCCAAATCTAATCGCTTTCCAAATGGGTTAGGGAATGACAACGGTCTTTTAGGGAAATACATTGCATTTCATAATTACCGCGGAACAATACAGGCAGAATACCACGGATTTCCAAACCTCACCACAGAAGGGGCCAAACCCACCTCCCACTATGTGCCTCGTTTTCGAAATGTATTCCGTCAGGAAACAGATTTTCTTCGTGGCTATGCAGCCGGATTTGGGGCCTCGCCCATGCGTGAAACCGATCGAAGTGGGTTTGGTCACTCCCTAAAAAACCAACTGTTACAAACTAAAGAAAACGGTATTTGGCGGGTGAACTCTCATATGATGGGAGAAACTATTCCAAAAAGTTCAAATCAAGTATCGCTTGACCCTGAAAATAAGGATCAGTGGGGAGTACCTTTACTCAATATAGATATAGATTATGACAATAATGATGAAAAAATGATTCAAGATTTTTTTGATTCTTTTTCTGAAATGTACTCCAAAGCGGGGTTTGTCAATATTAGAACCAATGATAACCATCGTCGCCCTGGTAATGACATTCACGAAATGGGAGGAGTCCGTATGGGAAATGACCCCAAAACCTCACTTTTAAACAAATGGAATCAAATGCATCATTGTACTAATGTATTTGTTACTGACGGGGCTTGTATGACTTCAACATCTACCCAAAATCCATCCTTAACTTTTATGGCACTTTCTGCAAGAGCGGCAAATCATGCCGTAGAATTATTAAAAAAAGGAGAAATATAATTTAATAAACTAAAAGTAAATTCTTCAACATACCTTTACTATTATTTACTTTATATATAACACTTGAAAAAAACTATTTTTTTATTCTTACTTTTTTCAAGCGTTGGTTTTGCTCAATCAATTTCACCTTCTCAAATAGGCTCAACAATTTTAGGTAATTCTGATGATCGCTTTGGTTTTAGTGTTTCATTAAGTGACCAAGGAAATACCCTAGTTGTTGGAGCGCCTTATGATTCTAATTTTAAAGGTAAAATATATGTTTACAAGCTTATTGATGGTAATGGAAATCAGTCCAATTCTGGGGTGTATGCTTTTCGAACGAATTAAAAAGCATAAGAGATACCTAAACTGACAATGCTCTGTCGATTGTCTAAAGTTCCAATAACAAGATTATTTGCCGTCATCAATTCAGCGAGGCGTTCTGAAATTCCTCGCTCGATTCGCGCTTCAATCCCTAATTTTCCTAAATGTATACGCGCACCAAAATGCATTCCTAAAGTTGAATTCTCTTTGCTGTTTTCTAGGGTAAAGCCTTGAGTGTTATTTTCAAGAGCTAAACGATAAGTAGGCCCTCCAAAAAGACTAAGCACGGGAAGGAGTTTAAAACCTACCGAGAGGGGAGCTTCTATTCTTGATTTTCCCACGGTGAACGATTCATACGAGGAATCATATTTTGAATAAAGAATTTCAGGACGTACATAGAGTGCAGAAAATTTGAATTGTGTATACAATCCTATT